>ENA-OFCD01000096-OFCD01000096.1-metagenomes-genome-assembly--contig:-NODE-96-length-54907-cov-5.684259_pt1 | contig 54907 bp, 48 predicted proteins | sample MGYA00153392_OFCD01 | MGnify analysis MGYA00153392 | reverse complement strand
AAATGCCATGCGCGCGCCAGTGGCGTGAGAGCGGTTGGGATCGTTTGCAGCGTCCCCACGGAGAGCTCGCCATCGACCGCGTCGCGAGACGCGAGCGAGATTCCGAGCCCCGCGCGCACGCACGCCTGGATCGCCCCGTTGGAATTGATCGTGAGCTTGGGCGGATCGAGCCCGAGTTGCGCGAGCATCTCATCGGTCGCCGTACGCGTGCCCGAACCCGCTTCGCGCACGAGCCACGTCGCTTGCGCGAGCGTTTGCGTTTCGAACGCGCCCGTCGATGACGCGATCACCACGAGCTCGTGCTTGCGCGTCGCGACGCTGCGAAACGGGAGACCCACGGGCGGACGGCCCGCAAGCACGAGATCGACCTCCCAGTGCGCGAGCCGATCCCAAACGCGTTGATGGTTGCCCACTTCGAGCTCGACATCGAGGGCGGGTTCGCGTTCGCGGAATCGGCGTAGGAGTGCGGGCGCCAAGTATTCTGCCGCCGTCGTTACCGCAGCGATACGCAAACGTGTCGATACCGTCTTCGAAGCTTGGCGCGCTCGCTGCGTGCCTTCTTCGATAAGCGCGAAGATACGGCGACCGCAGACGGCGAGCTCGTTGCCCGCTTGCGTCAGCACGAGGCCACGACCGGCCCGCGCGACGAGCGGTGCGCCGATCTCCCGCTGCAATCCCGCGAGCGCGGCCGAGACTGCGGGCTGCGAAACCACGAGCGACTCGGCCGCCTCGCGCACGGAGCCCGTCCGGGCGATCTCGAGAAACATCCGCAATTGGTTCAGCGATAACATAAGCTTTGGGTTATGCGTCCGGACCCCAATCGCTTCCTCGGGGCAAAACTCCCGTTCGTTCTAGTTTAGCGCGAGGTAATCGTCTTTGGCTTCGTGAGATCGATCGCGTCATTGAGGACGGCTTGGCTGCCGAGCATGCACCGACAATTCGGAACCCGGCACCGACCGTTTTCGTGTGAAATGATGCTATGCGCGCACGGGCAGATTACGAGAGTATCCATGCGAGCACCATGCCCGCAACCACTCGCTCTAAAACAGAGCGTACGAGCGAGGGCACGCGTAGCTTAAGCGTTGCGCGCGGTGGTAGAATGGATGAGTGTCAAGCCCATTTTTTCGCTCGACCAAAAAAGCGACGATCGACCGATGAATAGCCCCGAAGGCCCGAATACCGTGCGCGCCGTGTACGAATTACGGGAAGCCGCAGTGGAGCATGGGAGAGCTCTCGCCGCCGATAGCATGGTTCCGAGCGAGGCGACGCGTGACTCCGTGCTCGAAACGAAACTCGATCTTGAGTCGAAAACGATCGCTGCGATCGACGAATGTTCGGAAAGCGCGAGCGAAGCGGCCGCCGAAGCGACGAGACACGACCAGACCTAGTCGCGGCGGCTACGCTTCCTCGAGAAGCTCCGCGGAAACCGTCACCTGCGTACGCCGTCTCGTCAGGCGCACGACAGCGCCACGGCCCGAGTACACGACTTCGTGCATGAGCGCGTGCATGATCGAGATTCCAAAGCCACGCACGGCCTCGGGGTTGCGCGGGCGTGGCTTGATGCACGAGATATCGAATCCGGTGCCCGAATCACTTACTTCGACCGTGAGCGCGTCGTTTTCGAACGCACAGATCACGACGATGAAGCCCAGATCTTTCGCCCCGTGCTCGACAGCGTTGGCGAGCGCTTCGCCCGCCGCGAGCGCGATATCATCGACTTCACCGCTCGTAAAGCCACAGAGCTGCGCGTAGTCAACGACCGTCTCACGCGCGAGACGCACGGAACTCGGGGTCCCTCGAAACTCGGACCGACACGCATGCATCGGGACAGCATTACCCGAGGGTAAAGATTCTAAAACATGCCGGGGTGAAAGAATGTCCGCACGTTAACAACATCGAGTACAGGTCACATCGGCGCTTCCCGGCCGACGTCTTCTTGAATCTGGTCTCACGGCTGCCGATACGGTAAGCATCCCGTTCGGAGACCACTATGACCGTTGCAGATGGTTCGGTAACGCAAGCCGCTAGCGAGCGCATCGAATTCGCATATCGTTTGGCGCCCATCGTGGGGGCCGTCCTCATCGCGATCGGGCTCGTGCTCGCCGTCTTCCGCGGCTGGCCGGGTATCGTCGTCGGCCTCGTTGGCGCCGCTGTGGGCGGCTACGCGCTCTACCGAGCGGGGGCGACCGCGCGGCGTCTCCACGAGGACGTGGCAGCCGAGCTCGAGCGTCAGAATCGCGATCTGTGGCAACACGCGCGCTCGCTCGAAGCGGCCAAACGCGAGAGCGAAGCCGTCCTCTCCGCCGTGCGCGCGAACCTCATGCTCATCGACGGTACGTTCCGTATCCAGAGCCGCTACTCAAGCGACCTCGAAGGCGTCCTGCGTCAGCGCGATCTCGGTAACGAAAACTTCGTCAACGTGCTCCAGCGCATTCTCTCCGAACGCATGTTCAAAACCGCGCGCGATTATCTCACGTTGCTCTTCGATGCGACGCGCAAAGAACGCGTCGTGCTCAAAGTCAATCCGCTCGATGAAGTCGAGGTCACCTCGAACGAAGCCGACGGCAGCGTCGGCGTGCGGTATCTCAATTTCGATTTTCGTCGCATCCTCGAAGACGGCGCGGTCTCGCGCGTGCTCGTGGCCGTAGAAGATATCACCGATCGGGTCCTGCGCGACCGCCAGCTACGCGAATCCGAACAACACAAGGTCAAGCAGTTCGAACTGCTGATCGGAATCCTCCACGTCGATCCGCCTTCGCTCGATAGCTTCGTGGCGATGGCGAACGACCAACTCGGCATCATCGATCAGGCGCTGCGCGCGGGGGATTTTGCGGCGGCCACGACCGGTCAAACGGCGCTCCTGCGCCAGCGGCTCGATGTCGTGATGGCGCGCATCCACAATATCAAGGGGAACGCGGGGTTACTCCGGCTCGATCACTTCGAAAAGATGGCGCATGATTTCGAGCAGAAGATCATCGATCTCAAACATCGCGCGGCACTCGGCGGCGACGATTTCCTCATGGTCGTGATCGGCCTCGCGGCATTCCGCTCCGATCTCGAAGATCTCCAATCGCTGCGTGCGAAACTCGCAGGCATCCAACGCGGTGCTGAAACCCACCGTGAAATCGGCGACGAGTTGCTCGAAAACGTTCGCAAACTCGCAGCCGATCTAGCGGCCAAACTCGGCAAATCCGTGCAGGTCGACGCCGTCGGCTTCGATTCGCGCGTTCTGCCGCCCGCACAACGACTCGTCGTAAAGGACGTGCTCATTCAACTCACGCGTAATAGCATCGCCCACGGCATCGAATCGCCGAGCGAACGCGAAGCGGCGAAAAAATCGCGCGTCGCGACGATCGAGATCCATCCGCTCGTGAAACAAACGCCGGGCTCGTTCGCCTTCTCGTTCCGCGACGACGGCCGCGGACTCGACGCCGATAAGATTCGCGCGCGCGCCGTCTCGACGGGCTTGCTCGAAGCACATCGAGCCGATCTCGCCGACGATTCGGAAATTGCGGGCTTCATCTTCGCGCCGGGCTTCTCGACGTCGGATAAAACGACGTCGATCGCCGGCCGTGGAGTCGGGATGAACGTCGTGAAAGAACGCGTGGTCGACGATTTTGGCGGCGAGATCGGCGTCGATTCACAAGCCGGTCGCTTCTGCGAGTTCACGTTCGTTTTGCCGACAGAACCCACAGCGCTCGCGACCGCGTCGGGCTCGCGATGAAACTGCTCGTCGTCGACGATTCCGATCTCATCCGTCGCTGGATCAAACGCACGATCGAACAACCCGATGACGAAATCGAGACCGCGAGCAACGGCGTGGAAGCGCTGCGGATCGTGGAACGCTTCGCACCCGATGTGGTGACGATGGATATCTCGATGCCCGAGATGGATGGCCTTACGTGCATCACGGGCATCTTACGCAAGCGTCCGGGCACGAAGATCATCGTGATCTCTGCCCTGGGCGATAAGCCGACGGCCGTCGAAGCCATCCGTTGCGGCGCTCAGGGATTTTTACTAAAGCCCTTTACCGCCGAAACCTTGAGTTTCGAGATCAAAGACCTCTTCAACTAATCAGAGAATGCCCGCGTTACGGTTGTGGTGGGTCGACGCCGAGCAAGCCGAAGTCGCGAGCGATACGATCGGCGATCGACGAACTCTCCGGCGGCTCGACCACTTTGGGAATCGGCTCGGACTTTTTCGGACGCGTGAAGATATTGCCGACGAGTGATTTGAAGCCGGGGATGAGCTCTTCATTGTTCCCATTCTTCACGACGGGCGGCGGCGTACGATCGGGCCGAATGAACGACTCGGCCTTTACTTTCGCGGACGGGATTATCGCTGCTGCACGCGCGACGTAGAGCGGCACTCTCGCCTTCTCGGGTTCGACGCTCGGGGTGCTTGCGGACGCTTCCGCGACGGCAACGGCGACGGCTTCTGCGTCGCCTTTCGCGATCGCGGCATGTTCGAGGGCGAGCGACGCAGCGCGTTCCGCCTCTACGCTTGCGACGAGTTCGGCGATCATCGCTTCGAGTGCGACGCGCTCCGTGGCCGCACCGGATTCGATCTCGCGGAGCTCGCGAATGCGCACTTCCATGATGTCCATCGATGCCCGGCGTTCGTCGTCGAAGGCTTCGCTGAGCGCGGCACGACGTTCGGCGATGAGCGCCGCTTCGTCAGAAAGGCTCTCGAGGCCGAGTTCCCATTTCCCGATCTCGATCGTCGTGCGATCGACGATCTCACGTAATTCGAGATTGCGGCGTTCGGCTTCATCGCGTTCGGTTGCGAAGCCGAGCGCGACTTCGCGCTCGGCTTCGACGTGCATCTCGAGCTCCGCGCGAAGTTTGCCGATCTTTTGCTCCTCGGCACGCTCTTCGGCCGCGCGCGCTTCGGCGGTACTCGCCTCTCGATTCGCGCGCGCTTCGACGAGCCGTTCGCGTTCGTTGCGGTCGGGGTCAGCCGCACCATCGGCGTCGTCCGTTTCGGCGCGACCCGATGCTGCAAACGTTGCGGCTGCGCGAAAACCTTGCGCGCGTTGTTCCGCTTGTTGGCGGCGCGTGCGCGCGAGGGCTTCGGTTTCCAGCAGCGTTTGCAGGCGTCGTTCGAGATCGGCGCGGCCCCGCACCGCATCGAGCTGCGATTGGCGACGCATGTTTGCGGTGCGCTCGGCAACGGGTAATTCCGCACGCGCACCTTCGAGACGAACGCGAGCGAGGTCGAGCGTGCGTTCGAGTTCGGCACGCTCGCTCGCGATTTCGATCGTCGCGCGCGTGAGGTCGCGTCCGTGTTGATCGGGATCGACGTACTCCGCCGATTCAGCCGTTGACATGTTCGCCTCCGATCGCGGCATCGGCTACGACGACGCGTGGCGCGACGATCCGCATTTTGATCGGTGTACGCTCGGGCAAGGTCGGGGACAATGTGTTGATCATCGGCATCTTGGTTTCTGCGGTCGTCGCATGCGATGGAACGGATGCGGGCACGACATCTGCCTTTCCCGGCAGCCTGCCGGCGCCATTCTTGGCGCCGGGTGTCGTGCCGAGGGCGATGGCTGCCGGTTTTCGGTAGACGCCGGGCTTCTTGTATTCAACCGGAGTTTCGACCGCTTTGGGTCCGGCGAAAAATGCCGCCGAACGATCTTGGAGACGCTTTTTCGTCGCGAGAATCTCTTCGGCTAGCTCTTCGGGCGAGCCCGTGCGCTGTGAGACGATGGCGAGATCGCTCGCGTCGGGACGTGGAGCGGGTGCGTAGAACGACGGCTCGATGCGCGAAATCGCCGGTTCCAAGTCGGGAATGACGGCTTCGGGGGTTTTGCCGAGCACGACGCGATCGACACGGACGCGTGCGAGCACACGAGCAAAGGCGGGCCCCGCGGTATCTGCGGCATCGCGGCGGAGATGGTCGTCGGTAAAGCTTCGGTCGACCAGTTGCCACAGCACGAATCCGACCAGGATCGATGCGACGATCGCGTTGCCTGCGGCGACGTAGGATCCGAAACTGGGCTCGAGTTGACGCGCGGCAAAAGCGGTTGCGGGCACGACGGTGAGCGAGATCGCGTACGAAGCCGAGCCGAAGAGGCGAAGCGGACCGAACGAGCAGATGCGTTCGATCGGTCCGACCGCATTCATCGCGACGACCACGCCGAAGAGCGCGATCGACCACAGGGGATCGATGCGCAGCGTGCCCGTCGGCGCGTGCATGGCGGCTGTGTGCGCGAGCGTCGGGCCCCACAGGATCGCTGCCAAACCGGCGACGAGGGCGAGTGGAATTCCGAAACGGTACGCGGGCAAATGCTCCGCGCGGACGCGCGCTGCGACCATGCCGAGCATAAACGGTACGAAGGCGCCGATGCCGAGCGCGTGCAGGCCCGTGGTCGCATCGAGGATCGCGAATATGACGCCGAGCGCGGCAAAGATCTGCCACGAGCGCGACCACAGCAAGAGGAGGAACGGAAAAAAGAGATAGAGCCGCGCCACGATCGCGACGGCGCGAAAGCCGTCGTTGCCGAAGCCGTCGCCGACGAAGAAAATATTGCGGACGACGGTATCGATCGCGATCGGCTTCGCGCCGATGCCGAGTGCCGGAAGGCCATAGCGCTGCGCGAGCGGCGGGATCGCGATCGCGAAGATGAGCGCGAGGAGATAGGCGGGATAGATCCGCAGCGCGCGCTTGATGACGTAGCGCGCGATATCGAGATAGGCCCGGCCGCTCTCGGTGAATGCAACGATCGCGGGGTAGGCGAGTGCGAAGCCGGAGAGCACGAAGAAGAGTGTGAGGCCTTGGCTGAGGTCGTCGAGCGCGCGGGCTAGCGCCGGGCGGCCGCCTGCGAGCCCCGGGAGATGGGCGAATGCCTCGTAGACGATGACGGCCAGGATTGCGATTGCCCGTAATCCATCGATCGTGGCGAATCGCTCGCGCACGGTATCGCTCGAAGGAACGGCTTCGCGGACGAGAATTTCGCGCACGTCGTAGAGCTGCGTCATCATCACACTTTTTGTTATCGGCGGTTATGGCGCAGAAGCGAATTGCGTGAGCTTTTGTTATGGATGTGCGAACGACGCTTGCGGTTCGAGGGGCGTCGAAGCGGCCTCTCGAATGCGAGGCGGCTCGGGCGATTAGCTCAGTTGGTAGAGCGGCACCTTTACACGGTGATGGTCGGCGGTTCGAGCCCGTCATCGCCCATGTGTTTCCTCGAAGCGCCGCGCGAGTTCGGCTACCGCATCCCGTCGTAGACGCGTCGCTCGAGCCACTGCGTGATGAGCTTTCGGCGTGCGTCGAGACCCGCGAGCGTGGCGGTTGCGACCGGGCCGCCGAAGCGTTGATTGAGCGTCGCGTGGATGAGCTTGTGGTCGACTGCGAATTGGGTGCTCGCACGCGTGACGAGCGCGCGTAGATCGCGCCGTAGCGCTTCGCGGCGTTCCGCGTGGGTGAGTTCGGGCTCTTCGCGCTTCGCCGGCGCGTCGCGTTCGCGCGCCACATCGCGTGCGGCGGCCGCGGCGGCGCGAATCTCGCTTTGCGACGGCGCAGTGAGAAATTTCGCGGGATTGAAGAGCGGGCCGAAATCGAGCGTGTGACTCTCGCGCGCCGTTGCGGCAATCGATGCGTACAGGCCTGCGTCGGGCGCGGTCGCTTCGCGATTGGCGGCGGCGAGGGCCGCTGCGACGTCGTCGTAGTCACTCGGCGCGCGCAAGGCTTTGCGGACGTCGTCGGCGATACGACCGGCAATCGCGCGCAGGCGGCCGTCGTCGGGCAAATAGACGAAGGCTTCGCGTTCGCGTTCGGGATCGGCACCCGTCCGCACGAAGCGGCCGCAGAACTGCCGGAAATAGAGTTCGCTCACGACGTTGCTCGCGAAGATGCCGACGCGCAGGCGTGGGATATCGACGCCCTCGGAGATCATGTGGACGGCAACGATCCACGGCTCGCGCGAATTCGCAAACGATGTGATCCGGTTCGAGGCGTCGTCGAGATCGGAGACGACGAGGACGGGTTTGACGCCCGTCCGCGCTTCAACGAGATCCGCGACGAAACGCGCGTGGTCCTGATTCATTGCGGCGATGAGCCCGCCCGCGTCGCGATGTCCGGCTTCGCGTACTTCGAGGAGCTTGAGATGCGCTTTTTCGATGACGTCGCCTAGCCACGACGCTTGCGTGAGCGCGGTCCGCAAGCGTTCGCTCTGATATTTTTTGTCGATTTGCTCGTCGAACGTCGCGCGCATGATCTCGCCGTCGCGGCTGATCCATTCGGCTTCGCCGCCGTGCAACGGAAAGACGAGCGCCCGACAAACGCCGTCGCCGAGCGCTCGGGCGTAATCGTACGACGTCGAGGCGACGCACTCGCCCGCGGCATACTCGATGAACGGAATCGCGGCGCCGTCGGAGCGAAAGGGCGTGCCCGATAGCGCGACGCGATGGCGTACGTGCCCGAACGCGTCGCGCAGAGCCTGGCCCCACGTGGCTTGATCGCCCGCATGATGGATCTCGTCGAGGATCACGAGCGTCGGCGTGCGCGTGAGGGCGGCGAAGATATGCGGGGCGGCTGCGACCTGTTGGTACGTGACGACCGCGCCGTCGAGATCGCTTGCGAGGCTGCGGTCGAGATTGCGGAAGCGATGATCGAGCTGCACGAGCGCGCCCGCCATCGCGCGTGCGACTTGAGCCTTGAGGTGTTCGCGCGGGACGACGACGACGATGCGCGAGACGGAGCGGTCGGCGAGCACGGCGTGCGCGAGGCGCGCGGCGAAACGCGTTTTGCCGGCGCCCGGCGTCGCGACGACGAGCGCGTCGAGCGGACGCGTGGCGTTCCACGTATCGAACGCTTCATGCTGCCAAGCGCGCAGCGGCAAGCGCCACTCAGGTAGTGCGTTAGAATACACGGACCAAGGATATTCGCGCGCGATGCGTTTGGTTCATCGGAGGAATGTGGGCGACGAGGAACGCGCGCGTGGGAAGCGGAGCTTAGCTCACGTGCCCGATCTTCCGCCGCTCCTCGATCTCCAACACGTCACGGTGCTTCGCGACGGACGGCCCGTTCTCGACGACCTCTCACTGACGATTGCGGCGGGGGAGTGCGTCGCGATCCTCGGCCCGAACGGGGCGGGAAAATCGACGTTACTCAAGCTTCTCACCCGCGAATGCTATCCCGTTCCGAACGATGCGACGGTCTGTCGCATCATGGGGCAAGAACGGTGGAACGTCTTTGCGCTGCGTGCGTATCTCGGGATCGTCTCGAACGATCTCGCCGCGTCGTTCGAATCGGGCACGCCGGCGTGCGACGTCGTGCTCGGCGGATTTTTCGGGAGTCTCACGATCGAACCGTCGATCCACGACGTGACCGAGCGCATGCGACACACGGCCGACGAAGCGCTCGCGCAACTCGGTGCGAGCGACCTCGCGCTGCGCGACGTGCGCACGCTCTCATCGGGCGAAGCGCGGCGCGTGACGATCGCGCGCGCGCTCGTGCATCGGCCGCGCGCGCTCGTTTTCGACGAGCCGTGTACGTCGCTCGATCTCGTCGCGCAACGCGACGTCCGCGCCGCGATGCGCGCGCTCGCGCGATCCGGCGTCGGCGTCGTGCTGGTCACGCACGACATCGCGGAGATCGTGCCCGAGATCGATCGAGTCGTCTTGCTCGCTCGCGGCCGGATCGCGGCCGACGGACCGAAGATCGACGTGCTCGAGCGCGACGCACTCTCGGCGTTCTTCGGGGTCGCCGTCGACCTTTGGGAGAACGACGGCATCTATCACGCCCGGTAACCGGTCGGCGCGATTGGAGTTTGACATGATCGACATCACCCCGCAGACCGTCACCGTCGCAAGCGAAGACGGCATCGGCACGATCACATTGGCGAACGTCGAGCGACGCAACGCCCTCTCGCTTGCGACGATGCGCGAACTGCTCGCAATCTTCGAGCGCTTCGCGAGCGATCGCACCGTCAAGGTCCTGATCTTACGCGCGCTCGGACCCGTCTTCAGTGCGGGTCACGATCTGCGCGAGATGCAGTGTGCGGGCGACGAAGCCGACGTCGCGAAATTCCGCGAGATCTTCGATACGTGCGTGCGCGTGATGAGCGCGATGCAGGCGACTCCGCAACCGATCATCGCCGAAGTCGCAGGCATCGCGACGGCGGCGGGTTGCCAACTCGTTGCGACGTGCGATCTCGCAATCGCGTCGAGCATGGCGCGCTTTGCGACACCCGGCGTGAAGATCGGACTGTTCTGCACGACGCCGATGGTCGCGCTCACGCGGAGCATCGGCCGTAAGCGCGCGATGGAGATGTTGCTCACGGGTGAGTTTATCGATGCGGAAACGGCCGCACGCTGGGGGCTCGTCAATCGCGTCGTGCCCCCGGATGCCCTCGAAAACGAAACGCTCGCGCTCGCGCGGAAAATCGTCGCATCGAGTGCGGTTACGATCGGTCTCGGGAAGACGGCATTCTACGCGCAGATCGATCTCGATCAACCCAAAGCGTATGCGTACGCAAAAGAAGTCATGACGCTGAATGCCATGGAGGCCGATTCACACGAAGGCATCGCGGCCTTCCTCGAGCGCCGCGCACCGGAGTGGCAGAGCTAAAAACGAGGCGTCGTTTCTCGTTCGACGACCGTCGCGTAGAGCGGCGCGAGCCGAGCCGCGAGGAGCTCTTCGAGTCGTTCGGGTTCTGCGAGAAACGCATCGTGACCGTGATCGGAGACGAGTTCGTCGTACGTGCTCGCGATGCCGAGCGCGGCGATGCGGTCGGCCGTTTCGCGCACGTACTGCGGCAAGAAAAGCCAATCGCTCGAGATGCCGACGAAGTGGAAGCTCGGAGATGGTGAAGCGGCGATTTCTCGATCGCGCACGTCGAAGAGATCCATCGCGCGCGTGAGCGCGAGATACGCGCCCGGCTCCATGCGTTCGGCGAAGATCGCGCCCTGATAATCGAGATAGCCCTCGACGTCGTAGCGGTCGGCTGCGATGCGGGTCGGGTCGCCGCCCGCGCGATCGACGTTGCGTGCGAAACGCCGCGCGAGAAGCGCTTCGGATTTATAGGTGAGCATCGCGATCTTTCGTGCGAGTGCGATGCCTTCCGCGGGCGTGCGTGCGATGCGGATCGCCTCGCGCGCGATCGCGTTGAGTGCGATGCCCATCGCCGCAAAATGATCGTAGGCACCGATCGCAACGACGCGATCGACGGCTTCGGGCGACTCGACGCCCCACGCGATCGCCTGCATTCCACCGAGCGATCCGCCGATCACCGCAGCGAAACGGGCATAACCGATCTCCACGAGCGCGCGACGTTGCGCGCGCACCATATCGGTGACGGTGACGAGCGGGAACCGCTCGCCATAGGGCGCGCCGTCGGGAGCGAGCGATCCCGGACCCGTCGAACCGTAACAGCTTCCGAGAGCGTTGACACAGATGACTGCGACGGCGTTCGTATCGATGAGTTTGCCCGGCCCCGCAAGCCCGGCCCACCAATCGAGCACGCGTGACGTGCCGGTGAGCGCGTGTGCGACGAGGACGATATTGCTGCCGTCGTGGCGGGGCGTCCCGTAGATGCTGACGCGTTGTACGACGCCCGCGAGCGTCGCGCCGCATGCGAGTTCGACGTCGCCGATCGGGACGTCGAACTCGTGCGTCGGCGCTACTGCGGGCGCGTTATCGCGAGCCGTCCTTAGACGCTCGCGGGATGCGCGACCATGTCGCTCGGGTAGACGGTGTCGCGCGCGCCGGCAAGTGCTTGCGCGAGATCGGCGATGATATCGCGAACGTCCTCGATGCCGATCGAGAGCCGAACCATATCCTCGGTGACGCCTGCTTCGATCTGTTGCACGACATTGAGTTGCGAGTGCGTCGTCGTCGACGGATGGATCACGAGCGATTTCGAATCGCCGACGTTTGCGAGCAACGAGAAGAGCTTGAGTCGATCGATGAGTGCTTTTGCCGCCGGTGCGCCACCTCGAACGCCGAATGTCAACACCGCGCCCGCGCCCTTGGGCAAATATTTTTTCGCACGTGCGTGCGAGTGATGGTCCGTGATGCTCGGATAGGAAACCCACGGCACGTCAGGGTGTTTGCTCAAGTATTCTGCAACCGCGAGCGCGTTTTGCGAATGGCGCTCCATCCGTAAGCCGAGCGTTTCGAGACCCTGCATCAAGAGCCACGAATTGAACGGTGAGATCGCGGCGCCGAAATCGCGCAAGAGTTGCACGCGCGCCTTCATGATATACGCGAGGTTGCCGAACGAGGCGACATAACGCACGCCGTGATACGACGGATCGGGCTCGGTGAGATCGGGAAACTTGCCGGAAGCCGCCCAATCGAAGTTTCCGCCGTCGACGAGAAGGCCGCCGATCGAGGTGCCGTGGCCGCCGATGAATTTCGTCGCGCTATGCACGATGATGTTCGCGCCCCAATCGAAAGGGCGAATGAGATACGGCGTGGCGAGCGTGCTGTCGACGATCAGCGGAATTTTCGCTTCACGCGCGACGTTTCCGACGACTTCGAAATCGAGCACGTCGATACGCGGGTTACCGATCGTCTCGGCGAAGATCGCTTTCGTATTCTCTTTGATCGCGCGCTTGAAGTTATCGGGTTTATTCGGATCGACCAGCGTGACTTCGATGCCGAATTTTGGAATCGTGTGCACGAAAGCGCTGTGCGTGCCGCCGTAGAGCGAGGCGCTCGAGACGATGTGATCGCCCGCGCGTGCGATGTTGAGGATCGAGAACATGTTCGCGGCTTGACCGCTCGCAAGTGCGAGCGCGCCCACGCCGCCTTCGAGGGCGGTGATGCGTTTCTCGAGCACGTCGCTCGTGGGGTTCATGATCCGCGTGTAAATGTTGCCGAACTCTTGCAACGCGAAGAGCCGCGCCGCGTGTTCGGCATCGTCGAACGTGTACGACGTCGTCTGGTAAATCGGCACCGCGCGCGATTTGGTATGCGGATCGCCCGCGTGGCCGCCGTGAATGGCGGTCGTATCGAACTGGTACTCGGATGGATCCATATTTCTCCTAGGCCGGCGTTGAGATAGCCGAGCCGGATTCGTCGATGATCGTGGCGGAATCGATGGCGTGCGGGGTTGCGGGGGTGATGGCGATATCTTCCCACATCGGAATGACGTTGCCGACTTTGACGTGATGCGAGGCAAGAAGCTCGTCGACGAGCGCGGCGCCCGCTTTATCGATGCGTGTGGTGATGACGGCTGGCATGCCCTCGATCGGTTCGGCTGCGATGCCGCCGGCGAGCAACGCTTCGCGCGCGGGGCGCACGTCGCCGAGGGAGGCGAGTCGCAGGACGCGCCGGAGCATGATCGCGGGCTCGACGATGCCGGAACGCACGTGCGGAGCGAGCTGCGCATCGGCGGTCGCAACGCCCGCGTGGCGGCCCGCGGCGATTCGGCGCAACACCGCGACGACGTCGCCGACGACGGAGGAGGCCGTGGGATCGCTCCCGGCGCCCGTGCCTGCAAACGTGAGCGAACCCGAGCTGCGCCCGGTGACGCGAATGCAGTTTTGCGGCCCGACGGGTTGCGCGAAGGGATGCTCCGCGAGCACGTAGGCGGGGGTAACGATCGACGATGCTGCGCGGGCGACGGCGATCAGCTTCAAACGCCAACCCGCGCGTTTGGCGAGTGAGTGATCTTCGCGCACGAGCGTCGTGATGCCGTGACGCGGGATCTCAGATGTGACGAGTCCGCGACGGAACGCCAGCTGTGCGAGGATCGCGAGCTTATGCGCGGCGTCGATGCCTTCGACGTCGTTGGTCGGATCGGTTTCGGCAAAACCGAGGCGTTGCGCGGCGGCGAGGGCACTTTTATACGTCGCGCCTTCGAACATTTCCGAAAGGATGAAGTTCGTCGTCCCGTTGAGCACGCCGCCGACTTCGAGGATATCTTCACCAGCTAAAGATTCCGCGATCGTGCGCACGATCGGAATCGCGCCGCCGACGGCGGCCTCGTAGGCGATCGTCACGCCGCGTGAGGCGGCGAGCGCGCGCAGTTCGGGACCACGCGTCGCGAGGAGATCCTTGTTCGCGGTGACGACATGCTTCCCGGCGCTCAGAGCGCCGACCACGAGGTCAGCTGCGATCCCGGTACCACCGATGCATTCGATGACGACATCGATCGACGGGTCCTCGGCGAGCGCGCGCGCGTCTTCGGTGAAGAGTCCCGCGGGGATTTCACTCGGCCGTGGTTTTGAAAGCGAGCGCACGGCGATTCCGGCAAGCCAGTAGTCAACACCGCTCCGAGCGGGGACGGAAGACGTCGAGTTGACGAGGAGTCGCGCGACGCCGCTGCCGACGATGCCGCAACCCAAAAGGGCGATACGAACGTCGGAGCCGGTGCCGGTGCGATCCGCGTGCGCTGGTTGAGTGAGCGACAAGCGATGACACCTGGGTCGGGCAGTGAATGGCCCTGAGTGTACCGAACCCGCCGCTCGTGCGTCAAGGACGGATTCTGCGTCTCCCCTCTGGAGGCGCTTTGCACGTCATGGGGCCGCACGGCGCGGCACCGCTTCTTTTCCTCCACGGTGTCGGCGGCGGTGCGTGGTCGTTCGCCCCGCAGGCGGCGGCGCTTTGCGACGAGCGGCGCGTGTATCTGTGGGAAGCGCGCGGCCACGGGATCGCGCGTGCGACCGTCGATGCCGGGCTCGGCGATTACTTTATCGACGCGTGCGAAGCGCTCGATGCGGTCCGCGCGGATGGAGCGATCGACGCAGAGGCCGCGGTGCCGTGGATCGTCGGTCATTCGATGGGTGGCTTGCTCGCGATGGCGGTTGCCGCGGAACGACCCACGGAGGTGCGCGGGCTGGTGCTCGTGGATCCCGTCTACGCCCCCGACGGTTCCACGCATCTGGAGGGTCCGGCGGCACGCATCGCATGGCGCCTTTTCGAACCGCTCGTTGCATCGATGATGAGCGACGGACTGGTCGCGCGTACGCTCGCGCGGGCCGTCTTCAGCGCGTCCTTCGTCGATAGCGATTGTTGCGACCGCGCATGGGAGCGGCAACGGACGCAGGTCCCAATCGAATATCCGAAGATGATGTACGAGGCCTTCGATGGGCCGACGAATTTCCCGAATCGTGCCTTCGCGCGAGAGATCGCGGTCCCGACGCTGCTTTTCGAACCCGATGCCGCGATGCGGCCGCGGTTTCCGCAGCTCGTCGCCGATCTCGAGCGTCTTGGCGAACGCTTCATGTATCTCGTTCTCGATGGAGGCCATTATCTGCAGTTGGACCGGTCGGCGGCGCGCCTTACCGCGAGCGTTCGCGCGTTCGTGAACCAGTGGTAAATATGAGCGCGCCACGGCGCTATCGTTTGGTCCTCACGGCGGTGCTCGTCGTGGCGCTCGTCGCGGCGTTCTACGTCGCCGTCGTGCGCGAACGGCGGGAACTCGCTTCACGCCATGTCGAGATCGCGATGGATTACGGTGATTTCGCCGCGCTCGCGCAATCGTACGGTTACGATAAGTCCAACTTTCTCGTCGAACTGCGGCGCGCGGGCCTCACGTCGCTCGCGATCGGTGAAGAGCTCGGCGGCAATATCAACGGCGGCGCTTCGGCGACGGTGTACGGCGGACAGCAGTTGATCTCGCAGTCGCGCCTCGCGCCCGTCCGCGAGCCGACGCTCGCGGCGTTGCTTGCGAAAAACGCGATCTCTCCCGACGAACTCTACCTCACGATCTACGATGCATCCGCGGTCGCGCGTTATCGCACGGCACTCGCAGAGCACCTCGGGCCGCGCGCCGTGCGCGTGCTGCACGCGACGAATCCGACGATCCTCGCGGTTCGTTCGCAGAACGAATATTTTTCCGGGCTCGGCATGGGCTTCCCGAGCGAGCCGCTCGATCTCGCGCGCAAACTCGGGTTCTTCTTTATTCCGCGCGTGCAAAACGACGAGCGATTCGGCAAGGCCGAAATCGATCGCGTCTTCGCGTCGTTCAAACGCGGCGAACGTCCGTCGACGGTCGTTTTTTCGGGGCAACGCAACGAAGTACTCGGGTTCCCCGATCATCTCGCCGATACGGCCGACGCGTTCAAACGTACGGGACTGAACTTTGGCTCGATCGAGATCTACGATAAGTTGCAGCTCCAAAAAGGCAACGACGGACTCGCCGAAAAGGCGATCGCGCGTACGACGCGCGTACAGGCGATCTCCAAACCCGAACTCGAGAAACTCGATTTCGATACCGTCGTCGCGCGGTATCTCCTGGGCGTGCGCGAACGCAACGTACGCGTCGTCTACCTGCGACCGTTCTTGCATGCAAACGACGGCTCGTCGCTCGAGAAGACCAATGTCGAACTCGTGCGACAGATCGCGAGCGGCCTCGCCGCACGTGGCTTTACGCTCGGTCGCGCGACGCCGGTGCAAGGCTTCCGTATCAATCCGCTCGTGATCGCCCTCGTCTCACTCGGGGTTCCCGCGATCATCGTGTTGCTCTTCGAAGCGTTCGGGAAGCGGCGTGCGAATATCGCCTACGTCGCGTTCGGGATCGATCTCTTGCTCGTGCTCGGCGGATACGTTTCGCATCACGATCTCGCCGCGCGCAAAGCGCTCGCGCTCCTGGGTGCGATCGGGTTTGCGACGATGGGCTTCGTGGCCATCCCGCGCGCGTTCACGCTGCCGCCGGCGGCGTCGCTCGGGGCGAATATTCTCGCGGGCTTGCGCACCGTGGGCGTCGCAGCGATGTTCGCCCTCGCGGGCGCGCTCGTCGTCATCGGGCTCGTGAGCACACCCGTGCTCATGGAAGAGATCGATCGCTTCGCGGGCATCAAGGCGGTCATCATCGTGCCGCCGCTGCTCGCCTTCGCGCTCTACGTCTACTCACGGCGTTTTGGAAACGATCCGCCCGACGCACGCGCGAGCGCGCTCGCGTCGGTTCGGGTCTATCAACTCGCGATGTTCGTCGTGCTCGCGGGCGTTGCGGTCGTCTACGTTTCGCGGAGCGGCAATTCGAGTGATATCACGCCGTCGGCGTTCGAACTCGCGTTGCGATCGAACCTCACGCAAGTGCTCGGCGTGCGGCCGCGCTTCAAAGAATTCGCGATCGGTTTTCCACTCTTGATGCTCTTGCCCGCGTTACGGATGGAACACAAGCGTATCGTCGGGTGGCTCTTCGCGATCGGCGCGGCGGTCGGCACCTCGGACATCGTCGATACGTTCTCACATCTGCACACGCCGCTGCTCGCATCTCTGATACGCGTGCTCAACGGCGCCGTCGTGGGCATCGCGATCGGCGTGCTCGCGATCGTCGTCTATCGCGCGATCGACGGACGGCTCAGCGCATCGGACGTGCGGCGCCGATTGCGCGCCTCGTAGTGCGCGTTCTCCTCAGCGGTTATTACGGGTTCGATAATCTCGGCGACGATGCGCTCCTACAGATCATCGTCTCGCAACTCAAAACACGCTACCCGCACGTGACGATCGACGCGCTGTCGGCGAAGCCGGAAATCACCGCGCACGAACTCGGCATCGAAGCGACGCCGCGCTGGGATCAAGGTGCGATTCGCGATGCGATCGGCCGTGCCGACGTCGTGATTTCCGGTGGGGGCGGGCTGTTGCAAAACGCCTCGAGCCTCAAATCGCTGCTCTATTACGCGGGCATCGTTCGCTCGGCGATTCGTGCTGAGAAAAAGACGATGGTCTTCGCGCAATCGATCGGGCCACTCGATTTTTGGGGCAAGCAGACGGTGCGTGAATGTTGTCGTGGCTTGGACGCTGCCACGGTTCGTGACGAGCGCTCGCGCGAACTTTTCGCACCGCTCGTCCCATCCACGACGGTGGAACGTACGGCCGACCCCGTCTTCCTCTACGATCCCCCCGAGACGCCCCCCGATCTTCGCGCGGCCGGGCTCGGCGACGAGAGCGATCCGCTCGTGATCGTGTGCGTGCGCAAGACCGTACAACAGAACGAGGGCGTGGCCGCGATCGCAGCCGCAGTCGATCGACTCTCCGATAAACACGGCGCTCGCGTCGCGTTCGTGCCGTTCGGAGGTACGCCCGATGCGGAAGCCTCGACGCTCATCATTCGTAAGTGCACATCGAAACCAGTCCTCGTCGCCCTCGACTCACTCGATACGGTAGCGGCGGCGATCGGACGCGCGAAGCTCGTTATCGGCGTACGCTTACACGCACTGATTTTGGCCGTGCGTCTCGGCGTACCGTTCCTCGCGATTCCCTACGATCCCAAAGTCACGGGCCTCCTCGAAGACGTGCGTTATCCGCTCGAATCGCTGTGGATGCCGGGATTGAAGCCGCCGGTCTCGCGGATCGAAGCGCTCGTCGACGATGCCTGGGCGCGTCGCGACGAACTCGCGGCGCATCTCGCAATCGTCGGCGCCGAGCAACGCGCGCGTGCCGCTCGCAACTTCGCGGTCTTCGATACGCTCGTGCGTTAACGCGACTCGGTGCGCGTCAGGCGCTCGTCGATGCGACCGACCGCAAAGATAAGCGCCTGCAGACCGAGTTCGACGCCCGTGAGTCGGCCTTTTACGTCGATGAATTCGCGCTCGATGCCAACGAGCCGATCTTTTACCGCGCCGAGTTCTCGCTCCACGCCACTCAGTCGACCCTCGACCGATGTCGTTCGCCCCTCAAGTCGGTCGAAGCGCTCATCCATCCGATCGAAGCGCTCGTCCATACGATCGAAGCGCTTGTCTATACGATCGAAGCGCTCGTCGACACGAAGGAAGCCGAATTCCATCGCATCTTTCAGGCTGAAGACCGCCGCGAGAATCGCTCCGCCGTTTTCCATGTCGCGGTATCATCGCGACTTCGCGGTCATCTGGCAAGCCCTTGGGAAAGTTTCCTTGCCGAACGGCGCGCCCGGGGGCGGCCGCTCCGGTACCGCGAATTAGGCCTCTTCCATGGCAACGAACGAGACGCTCGCGACCGACTACCGCTCGACGGTCAACCTGCTCAAATCCGACTTCCCGATGCGCGGCGATCTGCCGAAAAAAGAGCCCGCGCGCGTCGCGTGGTGGCGCGAGCAACGCGTCTACGAGAAACGACTCGCCGCCAACGCCGGGAACCCGCAGTGGATCCTTCACGACGGCCCGCCGTATGCCAACGGCAACATGCACATGGGGCACTTCGTCAATCGCGTCCTCAAAGACGCGTTCGTTAAAGTGCACTTGCTCGATGGGTTCGACGCGCGGTTCGTTCCGGGGTGGGACATGCACGGGCTTCCGATCGAGTTCGAAACGCTCAAATTTCTCGGACTCGATTTTCATAAAGTCGATCCGATCGAACTGCGCGCGAAATGTCGCGAACGCGCGATCCATTGGCTCGGCATTCAGCGCGACACGATCTTACGGATGGGCGTGCTCGGCGATTACGAACATCCCTATCGCACGATCGATACCGAGTTCGAAGCGACGATCGTCGATACACTCGCCGATCTCGCCGAAGCCGGACAGATGTATAAGGGTTTGCGCGCGACACTCTGGTGCACTCACGACGAAACGGCACTAGCGGAAGCCGAGATCGAGTACAAAGATAAGGTTTCGCCCTCGGTCTACGTTCGATTCACGGCAAACGGATTGCAACGCGCGGATCTTTTCACGCGCTTCGGTCTCGCGGATGTTGCGGACGAACGCGTCTCGGTCGTCATCTGGACGACGACGCCGTGGACCCTTCCCGCGAACGTTGCGATCGCCGTCAAACCCGATGCGAACTATGCGTTGCAGCGCGTCACGTACGACGATGGCACATCGGAATACGTGATCGCGGCTGAAGCACTCGTAGACGACGTCGTCGCCCGGATCCAGAGTACGGCTGGGCATTTATCCCACCGCGTCGGTGATGCGATCCTCGGCAATGCGCTCGTCGGCGCGAACGTGCGTCATCCGTTTCTCGATCGCGATTCGCTCCTCGTCGGCGCCGAATACGTCGAACTCGAAACCGGAACCGGTGCCGTACATACGGCACCGGGACACGGTGTCGACGATTTCGAAACGGGCGTGCGGTTCGGGTTGCCGATCCTCAACCCGGTCGATGGTTCGGGTCACTTCGTCGCGGAAGCCGCGCCCTACGCGGGGCTCGAAATCTTCGCAGCAAACGAGCGCATCATCGCCGATCTCGCCGCGAGCGGCGCACTCGTCCAACAATACGCCTACACGCATTCGTATCCGCATTGCTGGCGTTGTAAGAATCCTGTCATCTTCCGCTCGACGGCGCAGTGGTTCATCGCGATGGACGTCAACCGCTTGCGCAAGCGCATCGAAGCGCACGTGCCCGAGGTTGGCTGGTATCCCGCGTGGGGCGAGAATCGCATGTTGCAGATGATCGAGAATCATCCGGAGTGGTGCGTCTCGCGTCAGCGCACGTGGGGCACCCCGATTCCCGCAGTGATCTGCCGCGGATGTAACGAGACGATTCTCGATGCTACCGTCGCACGTCGGGTCGCGACGATTTTCCGCGAACGCGGATTACCGGACGCCAACGCCTCGGATCTCTGGTGGACGGAACCGGTCGAAACGTTTCTGCCCGCGGGCTTTGCGTGCGCGTCGTGCGGCGGGACGGCGTTCGACAAAGAGAAGAACATCGTCGATATTTGGTTTGAATCGGGCGTGACGCATCGCGCGGTGCTCCGCCAACGCGGCATGCATTGGCCGGCCGATCTCTATCTCGAGGGGAGCGATCAGTATCGCGGCTGGTTCCGCAGCAATCTCATCACCGCGGTCGCAACGCTCGGTTCGCCGCCGTATAAGAACGTCGTGTCGACGGGCTGGGTCGTCGATGCCAACGGCCGCGCGATGCATAAATCGACGGGCAACTACATCGGTGCCGACGACGGCATGCAACAGTACGGTGCCGACGTGTTGCGGCTATGGGTCGCGTCGGTCGAGTTCACGGCCGATATGCGGCTCGGCGACGAACTCCTCAAATCGATCGGCGCGGTCTATCGCAACCTGCGCAATCGCTTCAAGATGCTCCTCGATCTCACCGTCGATCTGCAGCTCGAAGATCTCGTGCCGCGGGATCGTCTCGAACCGATCGATCGCCTCGCACTCGCACGCCTCGATGAGGTCGCGCACGACGTGGTCGCAGCGTACAAGAGCTACCGCCTGCACGATGTGTATCTCGCGCTCGTCGATTTCGATACTTCCGATCTCTCCAGTTTCTACATCGAGATGCTCAAGGATCCGGTTTACTCGGGCGAGCGCGCCGGAGCGCGTCGACGTTCCGCGCAGAGCGCCGCCTTCGCGATCTTCGAATCGCTCTGCGCGCTCTTCGCACCGATCCTTTCATTCACGACCGAAGAAGCGTGGCAGTGCGTGCCGGAATCGCTGCGCGGCGGGCGCGCCAGTGTCTTCGATCTCTCGTTGCCGCACGGCCGTGCGCGCGGTACGGCCGAGGCAGCCGAACTCGAGCTTTGGAGCGTCCTCAAACGCTTGCGCACGAGCGTGGCTGCGAGCGATGGCGAACGCGATTTCGCGCTCGCGGCAAAGGTCCACGCGAGCGAGTCACTCGTGAGTCGCCTCGGTGCCCTCGGCGACGGCGCTCGCGAAGCGCTCGTCGTCTCGGCGCTCGCCATGCACGTCGATGCGACGGCGAACGATCTCGAAGCGCGCGTCGAGCTCTCGGCAGCACCGGGTGCGAAATGTCCGCGTTGTCGTAAGACGCTCCCGCTCTCGGGCGATGCCGTCCATCCGACCCTCTGTGGGCCGTGTGCGACGATCGTTCACGCCCTGCATACCGCGACTGAACCTACGGCTCCGTAGCAATCGCCGGGTCGGAATGCAAAGAGGGCCACATCGTATCGATGCGGCCCTCTTTGCCGGCGAACGCGCGGTCGCGTCTAGCGCTTGGCTTTTTTCGCGGCGGTCTTCTTGGCCGTCGCTTTTTTCGCGGCGGGCGCTTTCTTTACCGGAGAGGCTTTTTTCGCGACGGTCTTCTTAGCAGTCGTCGCTTTTTTCGCGGTCGCTTTCTTCGCCGTGCCGCCGCGTTTGGGTGCACCGACGGCTTCTTTGAGCGGCTTGCCGGGGATGAACTTGAGCACGCGTTTTGCGGGCACGTTCACGGGTTCGCCCGTCTGCGGATTGCGTGCGACGCGCGCGGCGCGATCGCGGATCTTGAATTGACCGAACGGCGTGAGTTGGACTTTATCGCCGGCTTTGAGGACTTCGGTCATCTTGTCGAGGATCGACTCGACCATCTCCGAGACGGTCTTGCGCGGCATTTCGAAGTCTTCTGCGAGTTCTCGCACGAGTTCGTTCTTTGTCATGGGTCCTTTCGGTTACGAGCGTCGGCCCCGATGATGGAACCGGATTCGGCACAGTATAATATGAATCGTCCCACTTTGTACGGAAATTTACCGAAAACGGGGTATTTTTACGAATTTGGGTGATGCGCGACGCGACCGTGCGTCCGCCCCGAACGTGCTTTGCGCAGGCGATAAACGCTCCATTTTTTTCTACGCAAATCGGTAACACATCGTCGATACGCCGTTCACGACCGGGCGGCATACTCGAAGCCATGGACGGCATTCATCTCATGGCCACGGCCCTGCACGCGGCCAAAGCGCGGCTCGACGTTTCGGCTGCGAACCTCGCGAACGTTTCGAGCGACGGATTTCGCAAGAGCGTCGGCCGTGCGACACTCACACGCGACGGTCTCGTCGCAAGTGCGCGCATCGATACGACGCCCGGGCCGCTGCGACGAACGGCGCGGACGTTCGATCTCGCAACGGCGGGTACGGGCGGTTTCTTCGTACGCACGCCGGGTGGCGCCACGGTCGAGGTGCGATCGAAATCCTTCGATCGCGACGCACGAGGCCATCTCGTCGACGAGCGTGGCAACGTTTTGCTGGGTACGCACGGGCCGCTCGTCGTTCGTGAAGATGCGACGATCGATGCGAGGGGCGACGTGCAGGAAGCCGGCACGATCGTCGCCCGGATCGCGGTACGTCCGGGCACGGCGCTCCAGAGCGGCTTTCTCGAGAGTGCCAATGTCGATAGCGTGCGCGAGATGGTCGACGTTCTCGGCGAGCAGCGCGCGTTCGAAACGGCGCAAAAAACGCTCGCCGCACTCGACGACGAGCGCCAGAAAGACGCGAACGACGTCATCCGGATTAAGGGGTAATCGATGAATCGTGCGATGTTCGCCTCCGCAAGTGGCATGGCGGCACAACAACAAAATCTCGACGTCGTCGCAGATAATCTCGCGAACGCCGATGTCGCAGGCTTCAAGGGCGCGCAGGCGACGTTCGCGGCGATCGGTGGTAGCGCGCAACTCGGCGTTGCCTCGACGGGAACGCGAGAAAATTTCGCCCAGGGTAAGCTCATGAAGTCCGGCGGCGCCTTCGATGTCGCAATCGATGGTGGCGGCTTCTTCCGCGTCGCACGTGATGGTGAGCCTGGGTTTACGCGCGCGGGTTCATTCGCACGCGCGTCCGACGGCTCGCTACGCACGAGTGAAGGCTGGACGCTTACGGGCGTTCACCTTCCGGCAGACGCTGTCGACGTGGCGGTCGCTCCCGATGGCGCGGTTCGCGTCCGTGGACGCGATGGCAAGGAGAGCACGATCGCACGGATCGCGCTTGCGACGTTCGATGTGCCGGAAAAACTGCGACCGATCGGGTCGGCGGTGTTCGGTGCGACCGGTGCTTCGGGTCACGCGCGCGTGCTCGCTGCCGGCAGCGATCGTGGGCCCAAACTCGCTTTCGGGATGCTCGAGAAATCCAACGTCTCGATCGTGGAGTCCATGATGGCGATTCTCTCCGCGCAACGCGCGTACGAAGCCAATGCGAAAGGAGTGCAAGCCGCAGATGAAATGCTTCGGATCGCAAACAATATCCACCGTTCCTAAGACCGCGCCCGAGCGCCCGATGCGCGATGCGGCTGCGAGCTTCGAAGCCTTCCTCGTGCGCGAAGCGTTCGCGCCGCTCGCGAAGGCGATCGGCTTTTACGGCGATACCGTCGTGGCGGCGGTCGCGCAGGCGATGGCACGAAGCGAACGCGGTGGTCTCACCGATCGCCTCGAGCAGTCGATGCGCTTGGCGGAACCACCCGATTCGGCGACGGATGCGGTGTCGCGATGACCCCGATACCGAGCGCGGCTCGCGAACTCGCAATCCGCGACCATGTTCCCCTCGTGCGTCAAATCGCGCGTCGCGTGGCACGCGTTGCGACGGGTGCCGAGTTCGACGATCTCGTCGGTGACGGTTCGCTTGGCCTCATCCGTGCCGTCGATACGTTCGACCGAACGCGCGGAACGTTATTCGAATCGTACGCGAGGCGGCTCATCCTCGGTGCGATGCTCAATGGCATGCGTCGGCGCGATCCCGTCTCCGAACGCGTTCGTCGTACGCTCCGTCGCGCGGAAGAGCGCCGGTACTTCCTCGCACAAGAACGCGGCACGATGCCGACGTTCGTCGAGCTCGAACGCGACGATCCGACACTCCATCGCGCTCGCATCGCGGCGCATCGCCAAGCGACGCTTTCCCTCGACGCTGCCGCGCCCCTAAAACGCGATCCACTCGCCGATTCGAGCTTGGAGCCCGGTGCGCAGGTTGTCGCGCGTGCCAAACGTGCGGCACTTCAAGAGGCAGTCGCGCTCTTGCCCGATCGCGAGCGTCGCATCCTCTCGTTGCATTACGCAGACGAACTGAGCCTCCACACGATCGGCTCGCGACTCGCCGTCTCGCCGCAACGCGTGTCGCAACTCCATCTGAGTGCTCTCGCACGCCTTCGCCGATCGACGTTCGTTCGTTGAGCGCGCGCGTCGATCCCGATGGTGGGTTGCTCGCACTCGGTCTCATCACGACAACGACGCCCCCGCCCGAAGTGCTCGCGCCGCTCGCGATCGATCCCGACGAGCGCTACGATGGGCCCGCACTGCCGGGCGATCACCCCGCATGGATGCGCGATGCCGTTTCGATGTCGCAACGCGCGCGCGCGCTTCTGGCCGCGCTGCGACCCGTCGTGTTGCATGTCATTGGTGCGTGGGAACATCGCGTGCGGTCGATCGTCGTTGGCGGTCGATCGATGAAGGTCGACGCGAGCGGCAGCTATCGTCTCGAGTAAGCGGTGTCGACCCGCACCAAAGAAGCGCGAGCCGGTCCCCTGCGGTCGAGCGTGGTCTAGCGCTAGCGGAGAAGACCGATCGCTGCGGTCACATTTTCGCCGGTCATGCCCTCGCGCAGGATAGCGTCGAACTTCGTGATCGTTCATCTGAAGCGTCGGCGTGTGGAGGCCAGCGGCTGCGATCGAGAAGGCACCGAAGTGATCGTGCATGAGGCGCACGAGCGAGAGCGACGAGCGCGTCCACTCTTCGTAGCGATAGATGTCGGGATACGCGTTATCGTAGCCGCGGACGTGCCGTCATGTTGCGTTCGCACCCAACTTGATGATATGCGGCGTAATGATGATATAGAGGTTGGTCGTCGACGAACGATCGTGACGCAGGTGAAAGAAACCGCCGATGATCGGTAGATCGCCGAAGCCTGGAATTTTCGCGAAGTTATTGATCTCGTTTTGTTGCACGAGACCGCCGATGACGAATGACTCGCCGTCGCGAACCGTTGCCGACGTCGTGGCTTCGCGTTGGCTTAGTGTCGGATAGCCCTGCTGGTAGCCCGTGACGCTCGAGACCTGCGAGAAGACGTGCGTCGTCACGAAGCCGTCGGTGCTGATGCGCGGCTGGATCTGCAAGCTCACGCCGACGTTGACGTACTGCACCTGCTGCGAAACGGCGTTAACACCCGAGACGGCGATCGACGTGACGATCGGCAGCGCGTCGCCCGTTATGATCTGTGCGGACGATCCACTTTGCGCGACGACGCGCGGTCGCGCGATGATCTTCCCGTGTCCGCGCGCGACCTGGTCGTACACGGCCGCTTGGATTCCACCTAATCCCGAACCAACACTCTCGGATTTGATACCGAAGCTGCCGCTCGCGATCGGCCCACCGCCGCTCGTAAAATCGATGCCGACGTCTTTGGCCGCAGAGTCCGTAAGTTCGACGACTTGTGTTTCTAAAACGACGCTCGCCAGCGGCAGATCGAGCTTCGCGATGATGCCCTTGAGATGTTCGATGACGTCGGCTGGACCGCTGAGCACGATTGCGTTCATGCGTCGGTCGACGCCGATATTTTCGTTAATCTGCTGCCCGAGCGAACCCGAGGTTGCAGCGGCGCCATACGATGCGCTCGAGCCGAACGACGTCGGAATCCCGCCGAAACCGCCGCCGCCAATCGACGAGATACCGCCGGAACCGAAATTTTGCGCTTGCGGTACGAAGGCGTCGTTCGATGGAATCTGTTGTCCCGCAACGAGCAGTCCGACGATTTCGCTCACGTCTGCATATTTAAGCAGCACGACTTCGATCGTCGTGCCCGGTTTCGACGGCGGGATTATTTCCGCACCTGGTTCGCCATCGCGGAGCGCGCCGGGAGACGTGCCGAACGGCATCGTCGCGCTCGCGGTCGATGCGGCGACGAGATCGATGGCAAGTGTAAGTCCGCGTCCCACACTCACGCGCGCGTTGACGGGCGTCGCCGTGTGAAACGTGATGTTGAGGTCGCTGCCGACGGCGTCGATCGTGGCGTTCTTGAGCGACTCGCTGGTCGCGAGCGACGTCGCCGCATTTGATGCGCGGAGCGTCCCGACGAGCGCGATCGTTACGTCGCTGGTTCCGTCACCATAGAGGCGATACGTCGGAATGGTGTTGCGAAACGCGAGTTCGATATGCGGCGCGCCCGCGTTGCCCGGGCTCGATCGCGCACGAAGCAGGGTTGCGGTGTAACGATCGGTCTGCGCGACGACCACGCCTCTGCTCGTGCGCTGCGCGTGGGCGGGTGCCGCCGCCCCGGTCGCCGTCGTCGCGAGCCACGTCGCCGAGAGAAACACCGCGTGAATGAAAAAATGCGCGATTCGCCCGATCCGACGGAAGGCTTGTGGACTTTGCATCGCACTGGAGGTCGTCGAGCGCGCGCCGCGGTCCTGTGGCCTTAAGCGAAAGTTAGGTTTGGCGCTCGAGCGATTCGAGCACGCATTCGACGATCGTCGCGATGCGCTCGCTACCGTCGTTGGATGCCGCGAGGACGCTCGCGTGCGAGACGTCGCGATCGGGTGTGATGACGTTCGTGATCAGCGAGAGTCCTAAAACGGCGAGGCCGAGTCGACGTGCGGCGATCGTTTCTAGCACGGTCGACATGCCGACAGCATCGGCACCGAGGCGACGCAGCATCTCCGACTCCGCCGGCGTTTCATACTGCGGTCCGCGCACGCCCGCGTACACGCCGTCGCGAAGCGTTCCGGTCGCGAGCGTGATGGTGCGTGCGGTCGCGCGGAGCTGCGGGTCGTAGGCGTCGCGCATATTCACGAACGGATCATCGTCGTCGCACGAGATCGGCGATGTGCCCGTGAGATTGAGATGATCGCTTGCGATCATCACGTCGCCCGCGGCAAAGCTCGTGTTGAGGCCGCCGGCGGCATTGGTGAGCACGATCGTTCGCGCTCCGGTCGCGGCGGCGAGTCGAACGAGATACGTGACCTCGCGCGGCGTGAATCCCGCGTAAAGATGCGCGCGACCGGCGAAGGCGACCACGCGCCGATCGGCCCACGTGCCGACGCGCGCGATACCGAGATGTCCCGCAACGCGGGGTTCGGGCGCACCGAGTTTCGCATAGGCGATGTCGCTGCCGTCGATGCGTGCGAGCACGGCGGGCGCGAGCCCACTCCCGAGCACCATCGCCACATCGATCGGACCGCCCGCATGTTTGACGATGCGATGCGCCGCGGCGGCGAGACGCCTCGTGCTAATGCGCGGCCACCTCGAGAGGCGTTTGCGCGAGCAGATTCGTGCCCGTCATTGCGGCGGACGCGCGCAGGCCGAGTAACGGTAAGAGCGTGGGTGCGATATCGCCGAGTTTGCCGTCGCGAAGCGCGCCGCAATACGGTTCGCGCGACACGATCACGAACGGCACGGGATTGGTCGTGTGCGCGGTGAGCGGATTGCCGCTTGGATCGAGCTTTTCTTCGGCATTACCGTGATCGGCCGTGATTGCGAGAATCCCGTCGGCATCGAGCACGGCGCGTTCGAGACGCCCGAGCGCGACATCGAGTGTCTCGACGCTCGAGATCGTCGCTTCCATTACGCCCGTATGCCCGACCATGTCGGCGTTGGCATAATTCATGACGATCACGTCGTGGAGCTTATCGCGAATATCTTCCAACGCCTCGCTCGTGATCTCACTCGCGCGCATCTCGGGTGCGAGATCGTAGGTCGCGATGCTGCGATTCGACGGCACGAGCGTGCGCGTTTCGCCGGGAAACTCCGTTTCGCGCCCGCCGTTGAAAAAATACGTAACGTGCGCGAACTTCTCGGTTTCGGCGAGACGCAATTGCGTGAGGCCTGCCGCTGCAACGATCTCGCCGAAGGTCTCGCTTTGTGGTCGCGGCCCGAAAAGCACGGGGTTCGTCATATCTTCTTCGTATTTGGTCATCGTCGCGAAGAAGAGATCGGCATACGCATGCGTTTCGAACGCATCGAAGCCGGGCTTCGAGAACGCGAGCGTGATCTCTCGCGCGCGATCGGGCCGAAAGTTGAAGAAGACGACGGCATCGCTATCGCCGATCGCACGCGTCTCGCCAACGATCGTCGGGACGATGAATTCATCCGTTTCGCCGCGTGCGTATGCCGAGGCGAGCGCCTCGGTCGCGGTGGCAGCGTGATGTTTTGCATCGCCGCGCGCGAGCGTGCGATATGCGGCGTGCACGCGATCCCATCGCTTGTCGCGATCCATCGCGTAAAAGCGACCCGTCATCGACGCGATCGCGCCCGGCGCGCCTGCGGCTGCGAGATGCGCTTCGAGCCGATCGAGATAGCCCTGCATCGACGACGGCGGCACGTCGCGTCCGTCACCGAACGCGTGTACGGCGATGCGCGCACCTGCGCCGCACGCCGCGTCGATGAGCGCGAAGAGATGATCGATCGAGCTGTGCACGCGGCCGTCGGAAAGTAAGCCCATGAAGTGGAGCGTGCCGCCGGAGGCCTTTGCGTGCGCGATTGCTTTTGCGAGCGTTGCGTTTGTGGCGAAGGTGCCGTCGGCGAGCGAGTCGTTGATGACGACGACGCCTTGCGGCACGACACGACCGCTGCCGATATTGATATGGCCGACTTCGCTATTGCCCATCACGCCTGCGGGCAAGCCGACGGGTTCGCCACTCGCTTCGAGGAGCGCGTGCGGATAGGTCGCGAGAATGCGCTCCCAATTCGGAAGTTTCGCCGAGGCGATCGCGTTGCCGTAGACTTCGTCTCGATGGCCCCAGCCATCGAGAATCGCGAGGACGAGCGGGCCCTTGCGCGCGCGCGACACGCTCACGCGTTCGCTTTCGAGCGTGCGCCTGCGATGACGGCTGCGAATGCGGGCGCCGTTAGGCTCGCGCCGCCGATGAGGCCGCCGTCGATCTCCGACATCGCCATGAGCGCGGCCGCATTTTCGCCTTTCATACTCCCTCCGTAAAGGATCCGTGCGCGCGCGAGCCCGTCGACGCACGCGCGGATCTGTGCGATCACCTCGTTCGCATTTTCGGGCGAATCGACGAGACCCGTGCCGATCGCCCAGATCGGTTCGTAGGCGACGACGCAACGCGCGACGTCTTCGCTCGAGACGCCGAGAAACGCGGCGCGCGTCTGCAAGGTGACCTTCGCGTGCGTCTCGCCGAGTTCGTGTTCGGATGCCGTCTCACCGACGGCCACGATCGGCACGATGCCGTGCGCGAGCGAGGAGCGCACTTTGCGATTGACCGCGTCGTCGGATTCGCCACAAAACGCGCGACGTTCGGAATGCCCGATGATGACGAAACGCACGCCGATCTCGGCGAGCATCGGAGCCGATATTTCACCCGTGTAGGGGCCGTGTGCGAAATCGTGCATCGTCTGCGCGGCGAGCGCGAGCGGCGAGCCGTAAAGTTCTTCGGCGACGGCCGCGAGTGCGGTGAAGGGTGGCGCGACGACGACGTCGATCTCGGGCGGAAGCGCGAGCGCGAGCAGATCGCGCGCGAGTGCGCGTGACTCCGCGATCGTCCCGTGCATCTTCCAATTGCCGGCGATGAGCGGTCGGCGTGCCACCGCGCTCGCGCTCACGCCTTCGCGCTCGATGTGGCAGCCGAGCGTTCGAGCGCGGCGACACCGGGTAGCGTCTTGCCTTCGAGGAATTCGAGCGTCGCGCCGCCGCCCGTCGACACGTGCGTCATCTTGTCTGCGAAGCCGAGTTCGTGTGCGGCAGCAGCCGCATCGCCGCCGCCGACGACGGTCGTCGCGCCGTGCGCGGTCGCCTCGGCAATCGCCATACCGACCGTCTTCGTGCCGTTGCGATACGGCGCTTTCTCGAAGACGCCCATCGGGCCGTTGAAGACGATCGTTTTTGCCGCACGTAGGACGTCTGCGTATGCAGCCGCCGTCGTGGGCCCGATATCCAGGATCATGCGCGAACCGACATCGCCGAGCGCGACGGTCGCCGCTTCGTCGTCCGCATCGAACGCAGACGAGACGACGGCGTCGGTCGGAAGATGGAGCGCTACGTGCTTGCTTTTTGCGAGCGCGATGATCGCGGTTGCGGGGCCGAGATCGGTGTCTTTAAGACTGGAACCGACATCGACGCCTTGGGCCGCCAGAAACGTATTGGCCATACCGCCGCCGATGACGAACGCATTCACCTTATCGAGCAGTGCCGTGAAGACGCCGACTTTATCTTTGACCTTCGCGCCACCGATCGCACAGACGAACGGCGTCTTTGGCGAATGCGTGAGCGCGCCGAGTGCTTTGAGTTCGGCTTCCATCAAAAAACCCGCCGCCGACGGCAGATGGCGCGCGATGCCTTCAGTCGAGGCGTGCGCGCGATGTGCGGTGCCGAACGCGTCGTTGACGTAAAGATCGCCGAGCGATGCGAGCGCGCGTGCGAACGCATCGTCGTTGCGTTCTTCCTCGGCGTGGAAGCGCACGTTTTCGAGCAGCACGATATCGCCGTCACTCATGCCCGCCACGGCCGTCTGCGCGATCGGGCCGATGCAGTCTTCGGCGAAGGCGACATCGATGCCGAGGCGCTTCGAGAGTTCGATTGCGACCGGACGGAGTGAGAGCGCGGGCACGACGGCCCCATCGGGTCGGCCGAGATGCGCGAGCACGATCGTGCGCGCGCCACGCGCGTGGAGATCGCGTAGCGTTTCGAGCGCTGCGACGATGCGTGTGGGATCGCCCACGACGCCGTCCTTCATCGGGACGTTGAGATCTTCGCGTACGATGACGCGCTTACCGCGGACGTCGAGGTCGCGCAAGGTGCGAAATTGCATCGCGGGTTAGACGGCGGCCGGCAGCTTCGAGAGGACCATCTCGGTGACGTCGGCGAGACGGCACGAGTAACCCCATTCGTTGTCGTACCACGCCGCGAGCTGGATCAGGTCGCCTTGCGCGCCGTTGAGTTTGGAATCGATGATCGAGCTATACGGCGAGCGTTTGAAATCCATCGAGACGAGTTCCTCTTCGCTGTAGCCGACGATGCCTTTGAGATCGCCGCTCGTCGAAGCCCCGCGCAAGATCGCGTTGAGTTCGTCCTTGGTCGTCGCTTTCTTCACGACCGCGACGAGATAGATCATCGAGACGACCGGCGTGGGAACGCGCAGCGCGAAACCGTCGAAGGTGCCTTCGATCTCGGGGATCGTGAGGTAGAGCGCTTTCGCTGCGCCCGTCGAGGTCGGCACGATATTGGTCGCGGCGTTGCGCGCGCGACGCAAGTCCTTGTGCGGCGCGTCGAGGATGTTCTGGTCGTTGGTGTAGGAGTGAATCGTATTCATAAAGCCCTTCACCCAACCGAGTTGGTCGACGATGGGCTTGAGCGCGGTCGCGAGACAATTCGTCGTACACGAGGCGTTGGAGATGATGTGGTGCTTCGCGGGATCGTAGGCGCGATGGTTCACGCCGAGGACCATCGTGATGTCCTCGCCCTTTGCGGGTGCGGAGATGATGACTTTGCGCGCACCGCCGCCGTCGATGTGGGCGCGCGCTTTCGAGGCGTCCGTGAAGAGACCGGTCGATTCGATGACGACGTCGACGCCTAGCGCCCGCCACGGAATCTTGCCCGGATCGCGCTCGGCGAAGACCTTGACCGCCTTACCATCGATCGCGATGCCGTCGGCCGTCACTTCGACGTTCCCGTCGAAAGTGCCGTAATTCGAATCGTATTTGAAGAGATGCGCACATTCGGCCGAGCTCGTAAGATCGTTGATCGCAGCGATTTCGACGCCCGGGTGACGCTCGAGGAGGGCCTTCGTGAAGTTGCGACCGATGCGGCCGAATCCGTTGATACCGATGCGCAAGAACGTCTCCTACAAGTGAATGAAAAGGACGACCGCGCGAAGCCGGCCGAGGAGCAACTCGTTACCCGACGCTCGGCCGGGAGCCCTTTTTTCGTGCGCTCCAGCACGTTTCGGTTGCCCGCATCAACCCGCGCTCGCGAGTTCGCGCGCGATGCGAAGAAGGGCCGCGATGCGACCGTTGATCGTCGATTTCTGAGCCGGTGGGGTGCAGCGGCGCCCGAGTTCGGCGAGCGTTTCGGTGGGGTGCGCGAGTCGTAATTCGGCGGCCTCGCGAAGCGGTTTCGAGAGGTGGCGTAAGCCATACGCCTCGACGACGTACGCGATCGCCTCGCGCTGCGCGGCGGCGGCACTCATCGCGCGATCGACGTTGGCGGCTTCCGTGTTCACGAGTCGATGGATGCGATTCTTCGTCTCTTTGAGCGCGCGAATATCTTCGAGTTGGAGGACGGCGTGCGACGCGCCGACGACGGCGAGAACCTGCGTGATCGCGTCGATATTTTTGAAGTACACGATGCGCTTGCCCTTACGCGGCGCGATTTTCGGATCGAGGCCTTCAGCGCGTAAGAGGGCGACGAGGCGACCCGTTCGTTCGTCGCTCGGCGGCACGAACTCGACGTGATAGCCACGCGCGGGCGATGCGAGCGATCCGCACGCGAGAAACGCGCCGCGAAGCTCCATTCGTCGATCGCAGCGGTGCTTCGGCAATGTGTGCGACGGCGACGGTGTCGTCGCATCGATCTCGTACGTCGGGAAGCGGACGAGTCGCTTGCCCGGTACCTTGCGAATCTCGCGTTCTTTGCGATCGTCCATGAGCGACCACGCGAGACGCGCGAGTGCGGAGCGTTGCGTGCGAAAGATGCTGGAACCCTCGGCGCTTCCGAACTGCAGGAGGCCATCGAGAAGCGCCGCACGGCAATGCGGTTGCGATACGACTTCGCGTGCGAGCGCGTCTTTCGCATCGCCGGAGAGCGTCGAGGTGCCGCTCACGTGACGCGCAGGCTAGCCGAGCCAATCGACGGGTTCGTCTTTGCGTTCGCCGACGATCTCATACATCGGGATATCTTTGAGCGCGGGCGTCACTTTGAGCGGCACGTGCAAGATCTTGACGGTGAGAAATTTGCGCGAGTAGTGCAACTCGATCACGTCGCCGACTTGGACATCGTAACCTGGCTTGAGCGGCCGCCCACCGATCGAGATGCGCCCGTTGACGAGCGCCTCGTGTGCCTCGCTACGGCGCTTGGCGAGGCGCGAGACCTTTAAGTACTTATCGATTCTCATGATCGTATCGCTTCATTTCATCTTCGGTACGACGCACGTCCCGCGCGCGCGAGCGACGATGACGGGTTCTGCGAGGACGTCGGCCGCACTCGGCGTTCGGTCGGGACGCGCGACGATAACCTTGACCGCATCGAACGTCATCTCGCGCGAGCGCGCGCCGCGGCGGACGATGCGGCCGGTGGCCTCGATATAATCGCCCGCGTACACGGGTGCGAGAAATTCGACCGACGTGTAACTCGCGAAGAGCCCCTCGTCGCCCGATTCGCGGATGCACAACTCGGTTGCGAGGTCGCCGAAGAGCGCGAGCATCCGCGCGCCGTCGACGAGATCGCCGCCGTAGTGCGCGTCGTGCGCGGACATGCGCACCCGCAGACGTGCCGTCGGCATCTCGCTGACGCGGGGCACGGAATCGTCGTCGTCGCTCACGCGGCCTGCGTCTTCGCAAGCTGCCAGAGTTCTTCGAGTTCGTCGAGTGAGTAATCGCCGAGTTTGCGCCCTTCGGTTTCTGCGCGCCGTTCCATAAAAGAAAAGCGGCGATAGAATTTATCGTTCGCGTCGCGCATCGCACCTTCGGCATCGACGCCGAGCGCGCGCGCGAGATTGACGACCGTGAAGATCACGTCGCCGAGTTCTTCGCGGATCGCGCGCGGGTCGTTCTCGCGGCGCGCTTCTTCGAGTTCGGCGACTTCCTCGACGAGCTTGGCACGAATGCCGTCGATGTGCGGCCAATCGAAGCCGACGCGCGCGGCCTTATCCTGCATCTTCTGACCGCGTTGCAAGCCGCCGAGACCGCGCGGAATTCCGTCGAGCCGACTCGTGCGTTTCGCGGCGGACGGCTCGAGCGATTTGAGCTGCTCCCAATTTTGCCAGACTTCTGCGACATTCGCGACCGCGGCATCGCCGAAGACGTGCGGGTGCCGACGGATCATCTTATTCGAGAGCCCGTCGACGACATCGGCGATTGAAAATTTGCCGCGCTCGGTCGCGAGTTGCGCGTGAAAGACGATCTGTAACAAGAGATCGCCGAGCTCTTCGCAGAGATCGTTGTCGCTGTGTTCTTCGATCGCATCGGCAACTTCGTATGACTCTTCGATGAGATACGGTACGAGCGATTCGTGCGTCTGCTCGCGATCCCAGGGACACGTCATGCGCAGGCGCGCCATCACTTCGATGAGGTCGGGCCACGTATAGTGCGCGGACATCGGCGGTAGCGGCACGAGCGGCATCGCGATCGCAGCGGAGAGCGTCGCGCGCGGCATGCCGGGCACGAGTTCGGTGCGCGTCCCGGCGCGCTCGAGCGCGCGCAAGAGCAGCGGCAAGCCCGGAAAATCGGAGAGCGGGTTGCCGAGTACGCCGATCGCGAGATCGGCTCCGTCGAGCGTCGCGACGAATGCATCGATCGCATCGCTCGAGCCGCGGACGAAGAGCGCCGCATCGGCGACGCGATCGCGCAGCAACGTCACACCTTCGCTTTCGAGGAAAAGCGCGAGCTCGGGCGGGGCGAGCAGCGTAACGGCGCGACCGACCGCGCGGAGCGCTTCGAGGCTTCCGAGCGTGATGAGATCGGGGTCGCCGGGTCCGAGGCCGACGATGCGAATGAGGCTTGGCATACCGTTAGCGTGTCCTCAAAAAGAAAATCCCCAGGCCGCGTTGCGACTCGGGGATTCGTCGTTCGCCGTACGATACGACCGTTCTTATCGTTACTTGGCGGAGGGCGCGGCGCTGGGAACGGCGGCTGCGGAGGCCGCGGGTGCGGCCGAGGCCGTCGTCGGCGCGGGCGCGGGCGGTAGCGCGTCCTTGAGCTTGTCGTCGTAGATTTCGATTTTTGCTTTGCCGCGTAGGCCAGCGAGGAACTGCGGGATCTGCTGTTGATCTTGCTGCTGCGTCAGGAGCGTCTTGATCTTCTCGCCCGAAGTCGCGATCGTCGCGATGGTCGCGGGCTTTTTCTCTTCGACTTCGATAATGTGAAAGCCGAAGGGCGATTTTATGGGCGGCCCGACGACGCCGATCTTCTGCGAGAAAGCGGCGGCTTGGAACGCGGGCACCATCTGGCCCTTTGCGAAAAAGCCGAGTTCGCCGCCCTTGTCCTTGCTCGAGGGATCGGTTGAGTAGAGCTTCGCGAGGTCTTCGAATTTCGTCCCGCTCTTGAGCTTCGCTTCGACTTCGCTCGCCTTGCCCGCATCGGCCACGAGGATGTGACGCGCGCGAACCTGTTCTGCGGTGTCCAGCGTTGCGTGATTTTTATCGAGATATGCTTTGATGACGGCGTCGCTTATCTTGACGTTCGCACCGACGGCTTTTTCGACGATGAGCTGCTGCTTGAGGATTTTGCGAACGTCGGGTTCGGTAAGATTCTGCGCTTTGAGGATCTGTTCGAACTGACCCGGCGGGTATTTTGCCTTGATCTCGTCTTCTTTTTTGGAGATCTCGGCATCGGAGATGTCGATGTGACTATCCGCCGCATATTGATCGATGAGCGCACTTTGCACGAGCTGGTTGAGCGCGGCCTTGCCCGCAGGGCCGGCCTCGAGCTTCCCGTCGTAGTCGGCGCGCGAAATCTTCGTGCCATTCACGCTTGCGACATCGGCCGATGTCGAACCGGAAGAACAACCGGCGACCGTGAAACCGAGGACGGCGGTGGCCACGAGGGCCAGAACGCGATTGGACATCAAAAACTCCCGAGCGAACATAAAAGCGCGGAGCCGCATCGGTCTCCGCAAACGCTTTACGCTTCGGCCGCCTGCCTGCGAGCCTCCTGCCGAATCTTTACATAGCCTCGAGCCGCGCGCTCCGGGAACAATTTTTTATCGCGTTCGAACGGTGAGCGGAGCGTGTTTGCTCTGTGGCGTATGCCGCGGCGATGATGCGTTCGTTTTCGGTCGCCCTCATTTTCATATTTTGCGCCGCTACGGCGGGTGCGCGTGCCGACGAGGGGATGTGGACGCTCGACGCATTCCCGTCCGCAAAGGTGAAGGCGACGTACGGCGTCAGTCCCCCGCAAGCGTTCCTCGACCACATCCGGTCGAGTACGGCGCGCATCGCGGGCGGCTGCTCGTCGTCATTCATCTCACCGCACGGGCTCGTAATGACCAATCATCACTGCGTCGTCGAGTGCGTCGGGCAGTTATCGACGGCCCAAAAGGACTTCGTCGCAACGGGATTTTACGCTAAACGCTCTGAGGACGAAGTGAAGTGCCCGGGCTTCGAACTCGATCGCCTCGACCGCATCGACGACGTGACCGCAGCGGTCCGCGCGGCGACGGCGGGAAAGTCCGGCCGCACGCTCGTCGACGCGCGCAACGCCGAGGACGCGAAGCTTTCGTCGAGTTGTGGCTCGAGCGCAGATGTGCGCTGCGACGTCGTCGATCGCTATCACGGCGGTCTCTACAAACTCTACCATTACCGCCGATTCACGGACGTTCGTTTGGCATTCGCACCGGAGTACGCCGTCGCACAATTCGGAGGCGACCCCGACAACTTCAATTTCCCGCGCTACGATTTCGACATCGGTCTCGTGCGCGCGTACGACAACGGCGTTCCGGCAGCGACGCCCGAGTTTTTGCATTGGAGTCGGAACGGTTCGAAGCCGGGCCAGCTCGTCTTCGTCGCCGGTAATCCCGGAGCGACACGGCGTCTCTTGACGGTATCGCAGCTGGTCGCATTGCGCGACCGGCGCAACGTGCTCGCCCTGCGCGATATCGCGGAGTTCCGCGGCCAGCTCGAAGAGTACCAGACCCTTGGGCCCGAACAACGTCGCCAGACGAACGAGACGCTTTTCGGCTACGAAAATTACTATAAGTCGTTGATCGGCAACGAGAACGCGCTGCTCGATCCGGTCTTCTTCGCGCGTAAAGTCGCCGAGGAGCGGGCGCTACGCGTTGCCTTCGCTCGTGATCCCGCGCTCGCAAAGCGGACCTCGGATGACTACGCAGCCATCGACCGCGCACTCGCCGTCGCCAACGTGATCTCCACGCGCACGAACTACGTCGCGAACGGGCCGCAAGTGCAACTCGTCCAGTGGGCGCTCCAGCTCGTACAGTTGCCGAAAGAAAAAGCGAAGCCGTCGGGGCAGCGGCTTCCCGAATATAGCGACGCGAGATTGGTGACGCTGCCCGAAGAACTTTTGGCACCGATCCCCACGTATCCGGGCCCAGACGAACTCCAACTTGCCTTTTACGCCAAGCTCGCACGCGAAAATCTCGGCACTGACGATCCGTTCGTCAAGCGCCTTCTCGGAGTGAAAACGCCCCGGGCATGGGCGCACGACCTCATCTCGGGCACGAAACTTGGCGACGTTGCCGTTCGCAAAGCGCTCTACGACGGAGGGCAGCCGGCAATCGATGCCTCGACCGATCCGCTTATCCGTTTCGTCGCCGCCTTCGAACCCGATATTCGGGCGGCTCGGAAACGTTACGAGGACGAAGTCGACGCGCCGATCGCCAAAGCGAGTGAAGATCTCGCGAGCGCACGCTTCAAAATTACGGGCACGTCGGTCGATCCCGATGCCACCTTCACCCTACGCCTGAGCTACGGCCGGGTCGCTGGGTTCACCGATGCAAACGGCGTCGACGTCCAGCCGTATACGACGGTCGGTGGGCTTTTCGGGCGTGCGACTGCTAGCGAACCCTACGCGCTCCCGCAATCGTGGCTCGATGCGAAACCCGCGCTCGACCTCACGACTCCGATGAATCTTTCGACGACCAACGACATCATCGGTGGCAATTCCGGCAGTCCGCTCGTCGATATGAAGGGCGACGTCGTCGGGCTGATCTTCGACGGCAACATCTTCTCACTCGGCGGTGATTTTGGTTACGACGGCCGCGTCAATCGCGCGGTCGCCGTCGATAGCCGCGCGCTCCTGCTCGGGCTCACGTCGGTCTATCACGCAGATCGGCTCGCGAACGAGATCGTCGTCGGCGATTAGCCGGGAGGCTACATCGCCTGCAGGAGCGCGCGCAAGAGCGGCAGATGCTCGGCGGGTTTGCGATCGGGAAGGTCGATCGTGATCTTGCCCTCGTGGAAACGGAACCGGTTTTTGGTAAGAGACTGAAGTTTCGGGATCGTCGTGGGCGAAAGCTCGAACGCGCTCCCGACCCCGAGCGTGAGGCGCGTCGTATCGATGATGACGCGCGTGACGCCTTTCTCGATCGCCTTGGTGCGTAGCTTCGTGACCTCGACGAGGTTCGCGAGCTGAATCGGTAAGGTGCCGAAGCGATCGCGTAATCCTTCGGCGATTTCGTCGACGACCGTTTCGCTGCGGGCGTTCGCGAGCTGTTGGTAGGCGGCGATTTTCTGCGAGACTTGCGGAATGTAGTCGTTGGGAATATACGCATCGATTTTGACGTCGATGACGGCTTCGCGCTTCTCGGGCATATTTTCGCGCGAACCCTTGCGCTCCGCAATCGCCTCGGCGAGAAGTTCGCAGTACGTTTCGAAGCCGACGGCGCCGATGAATCCGGATTGTGCGGCCCCGAGCAGATTGCCCGCGCCGCGAATCTCGAGATCGCGCATCGCGACTTGGAGACCGCTGCCGAGATGCGTGAACTCGCGGATCGCTTCGAGACGCGCCTTCGCATCTTCGGAGAGCGCCTTATGGGCTTGATAGAGCAGATACGCGTAGGCCTGATGGTTCGACCGACCGACGCGTCCGCGCAACTGATAGAGCTGCGCGAGACCGAACTTATCGGCGTCGTTGACGATGATCGTGTTGACGTTGGGGATGTCGATTCCGTTTTCGATGATCGTCGTCGCGACGAGCACGTCGATCTCGCCTTCGACGAATTTCGTCATGATCGGCTCGAGTTCGCTCTCGCCCATCTGGCCGTGGCCGACGGCGATCCGTGCTTTCGGCACGAGTTGCTCGAGCGCGCGCACGACGCCGTAGATCGATTCGATCCGATTGTGCAGATAGTAGACCTGACCGCCGCGATCGAGTTCGTTTGCGATCGCCTTTTGCACGATCGCGTCGCTCGCTGGCACGACGACCGTTTTGATCGACATGCGATTTTTCGGTGCCGTTTGAATCATCGAGAGATCGCGCACGCCGAGCAACGACATGTGCAACGTGCGCGGGATCGGCGTCGCCGAGAGCGTGAGCACGTCGACCGTCGCCTTCATCTGCTTGAGGCGCTCTTTGTGCATCACGCCGAATCGCTGCTCTTCGTCGACGACGATGAGCCCGAGATCTCTAAAGACGACGTCTTTTTGGAGCAGGCGGTGCGTGCCGACGACGACGTCGACCTTCCCGTCAGCGAGATCCTTGAGCGTCTGTTGCTGCTCTTTTTTCGTCTTGAAGCGCGAGAGCTCTTCGATGCGCACGGGGAAGCTCGCGTAGCGCGCGCTAAACGTCCGATAGTGCTGCGCTGCGAGCAGCGTCGTCGGCACGAGCACGGCGACTTGACGCTTATCGGCGATCGCTTTGAAGGTCGCGCGCACCGCGACTTCGGTCTTGCCATAGCCGACGTCGCCGCATACGACGCGATCCATGGGTTTCGTTTTTTCCATGTCCGATTTCGCGTCGTCGATCGCTTTCTGCTGATCGGGCGTCGTCTCGTACGGAAAGGCTTCTTCGAGTTCGGCTTGCCATGGCGTGTCGGGCCCGAACGCGTGGCCGGTAGCGATTTCGCGCTCGGCGTAGAGGCCGACGAGTCCCTCGGCGACCTTTGCCAGATTCTCCGAAACCCGCGTTTTGACGCGCGCCCAATCGGCGCCACCCATCTTGGAAAGCTTCGGTGCCGCACCTTCGTTCGCGCCGTATTTCGCGACTTGATGCATCTGCGTGACGGGCACGAGCATGCGGTCCGTTCCCGCATACTTCAAATCTAAATAATCTTGCGTGGCGCCGAGAATCGTCTCCGTGCGCAGGCCGATATATTGCCCGATCCCGTGCACCGCGTGCACGACGTAATCGGTCACCTTCAGATTGCCGAGCGTGACGGGCACGCCTTCTTTGACGGCGCGCAATTTCACGCGCTTCGGCGGCTGGCCGTAGATCTCGCGATCGCCTAAGACGTGCAGACGCAAGCCCGGAATATAAAAGCCCGATTCGATATTGCCTTGATCGACGAAGACGACGCCGCCGCGCGTCATACCGGGATTGCGCCCGACGAAGGACGCGGTGCCCGTCTCGCGCAGATGCAGCATCGTCGCGCTACGCTCGACCGTCAGGTCGGCGGCTCGAAGCATCTCGGTCAATCTCGAGGCACCGGAGGCCACGCAGGCGACCGTCTCGCCATCGGCAACCCACGTTTTCACCTGATCGAGAAACATCGTAATCTGGCGATTGAAGTGTTCGACCGGACGCGTTTCGAGAACGAAAGTTTCGAGCGAATGCGGCAGCCACGGCGTGGGTTCGGCTTCGATCGCACCCGGCATGATGAGCGTGCGCCGCGCGCGGAATGCGTCGCCGAGCGTTTCGAGCGACGGATGCGGCGCCATGACGTCGGCGAGCAACGCTTCGCCGACGAGATCTTCATCGACGGAGAGGTCGCCGGATTCGACCGCGGCCAAGAGCACGTTCTCTTCGCGCAGGCGCTCGTCGTCGAGCCCACGTTCGATCGTCGCGAGCATCGCGGGCTCTTCGAGAACGACGATGCCGTTCGGTGCGAGATAATCCAAGATCGTCTCGCGCTCGTCGAAGGCGAGGGGCAACCACGTCTCGGGTAATTCCGAGCCGCTCGCGATGTACGCTCGAGCGGCGGAAACGGTGGCGGGCGTTCCCGTTATGCCCCCGAGCACGCGTTCGCGATACATTTCGTCGCGTGGAATCTCGCTCCACGGTACGACCTCGAGCGTTTCCGTGCGCGCGTCGGTGCTGCGCTGCGTCGCGAGATCGAACGTGCGAATAGACTCGATCTCATCGCCGAAAAATTCGACGCGCATCGGGAAATCCGCCGTCGCCGGCCAGAGGTCGACGATGCCGCCGCGCACCGCGAATTCACCCGCCGCGGCGACGACGTCGGTACGATGATAGCCGCTGCCGAAGAGCGCTTCTTGTAGCATTTCGAAGCCGAACTCGCCGCCGACTTCGAGCTTGAAGGATCGCTCCGCAAAGATCGCCCTCGGCATCACATACTGACGCAACGCCGCGACGGGAAGCACGACCACGAGTGGGCGGTTCGCGAGCAGATCGGCGAAGAGCGTCATGCGCGCGCTGCGCTCCGAAGGGCTCTCGATAACGCCCACGCTCTCCTCGCGCGGCCTCACGAGCGTGACTTCGGAGGCGGCGCCTTCAACCTGCTTGCCGTCGCCGAGATAATACGTCAGATCGGCGAAGGTGCGTTCCGCGATGTCGGGCGTCGGGACGACGACGAAGAGCGGCACGCGAAGCGCCCGGAAGATGCCGGCGAGCAGATAGGGCCGCGCGGCCGAGGTCGTCTCGTGCAAGGAAAATGCGCCCGCGTGCGTACGCAAGCGTTCGAGGAGACCGGCGAGCGGGCGACTGGAACTGGGGAGTGCTCGGACGAGCGATGGGGCGAGCGTAGCGATAGGAAGCCTCGTGCAACGGGAGATGAATGCGGCGCCTGCATTCGACTCATCCGCTTACGACCCGGTTGCAACGCCGCCACTGCCAATCGTTCTGAGTCATCGGCATACGAAGGCGCCCGGCGTGAGAAAGTACGAGCCGCGACGGCCCAAACGCGTTACTTCAGCGTGAGGGGAAGGGTGACGGTTGCATTGCGGCCGTCGCTCGTCGTCGCAGTGAATGTCACGCCGTAGGTGCGGTTCTTGACGAACGCGGGAACCTCGCCGACGTAACCCTCGAACGTGAAGAGACCCAATTCTTTCTTCGGGATCGCGATCGTGTTGCCGAACGTCTCGGCGACGACGGTCGCGACCGCGTCGCTCGTGAGAACGCGCACGCGCACGATTCCCGGCGTCACGAGCGTCGCGTCGCTGAGATCGATCTCGGCGATCTGCGGCGGGTTGGGCCCCGGAAACGGCGTCGACTCGGCGGTCGGTGTTGGTTTATATACGAAACGATATTCGGGTGACGCCGATGGGTTCGGCCCGGGTGACACCGGCGTCGTCGTTTGCGCGATGGCCAAAGCGCTCGCGACGATCGCGAGCCCGATTCCGGGCCACATTAGTTGACGAGGACCGGGACGCGCACGATTGCGGAGCGACCCGTTGCCGTCGTTGCGATGAACTCGATCTCGACCGTCATCCCCGCCGCGATGAACGGAATCTTCGGCAACGTACTCGTCGCTTCGAAATCGCCCGGCGCGATGAGCGGAAGGATGCCTTCGCGACCGTTGCTGCGGCTCACGACTCTGACGACATCGTGTGACGTTGCGACCTTGATATTGATCTGGCCGAGAGAATGTAATTTCTTATCGTTCATGTACACGGCATAGATCGTGGGTTCACCGGCGCGCGCAGAATTGCGCGGAACGAAGCGATATTTGTAAGACAGCGCTGTCGGCTTCGGCGTCGTGGGTGCGCTCGTACTCGCTTCGACGCTCGGGAGCGTCGAAGCGGTCATCGTTGGTAACGGCGACGGCGCCTGTGGTACGAGGGTCGCGAGGAGGGCGATGAAGGCGAGCACGTTTGGTACGATACTTTCTCGAGACGGTGACGATGGAACCCGTAGCGATCACGAGCGTTCCGGTGCTTTCGCGACGCGGCGAGGGATGAGGGCGAGGGCGAGTGGAGCGCTAGAGATGCCTGCTAGGAGATGTGCCGTTCCAACATCGGGGATGCCCGCTGCGTCGGGTAGGTAACGCGCGATATTACAAATCGTCGCGGTGCCGAGCGCGATTGCGGGCCAACTCGCGCCCGCAGCGAGGGCCCAAGGCAGCAACCACAGCGCGTACCATGGATAGGCGTTGGGAAGGGCACAAAGCGCCGCGAGGCCGATCCACGCGAATCCCCGCCCGTCGGAGCGTACGATGCTCACCGCTCCGACGATCGCGGCGGCTGCCGCAATCGCCAGTGCGGGAAGCGGGCCGATGAGACCCTGCAAGGAGAGGCTCGGTGCGTAATGTCCGTGGGCGCCAAAACGCGCGAACGCCGGAAAGAGCGGTGGAATCGCGATCACCGCGGTGACAACGCATCCGACCGCAAGCGCCCACAACGCGCGTCGCGAGCGGTCCTCGTGAGGACGGGCCAGCGCCGCGAGCGCGAGGCCGACGGCGAAAAGCGCGCCGGTCGCTTTGAAAACGGGTAAGAGGCCGACGACAAGCGCCCCCACGACGACGCGTCCGCGCGCGATTGCGAGTCCGGCGAGGCTCGCGGCGAGCGTGACGAAGGCGTCGTTGTGTCCTTCGGCAACGCTCCAGAGAATGACGGGATGGAGTGCGAATGCCGCGGTGGTCACGAACCGACGCCGCTCGTCGCACGACGCGAGTGCCGCATGCAATGCAACGATGCTCCCGAGGAACGCGGCGATCGTCACCGCACGAAGCGATCCAAGCGTGAGTGCGACGTTGGCGTCGCCCGTCGCCGCGACGACGGCCCGCCCAATCGCGAGCATAGCCGGGCCGTAGACGTCGACGGGGAACGGCCCGCTCCACTGAAAGCGGGCTGCATCGAGAAACGCATCGTGCAGCGTTGCGGGTGCGAGTCGATACGGATCGAGGCCACGAGCGGCGAGATCGCCATAGGCGGCATACGCGTAGAGATCGCTTGAAAAAACGAACGGCCAAGCGAGGGTGAAGCCGATGCCGACGAGTGCGGCGACGAGAATCGCTCCGAGATCGCTCGCGCGCGCGTTCGGCCGGAAACGCAGCACGGTAAAGACGAGCAACCCCGTCGTCAGCACGACGCTCGCGGCGAGAATCGCGACGGCGCCCGCACCATACGCGCCCCAATTCGTCGCGACGACGAGTGGTTGTTGGAAATCGTTCGCGATGCGCGCGGGGCGATGCGCGGCGAGCACGCGTGCGGCGATGGCGCCGATACCGAGGGGCAGCATCGCGGCGACGAGCGACGTCATGCGGCGCACCGTCGCTACGCTGCACGCCGTGCCGCGCAAAGTGCCGCCGTCGACCGAAAGGTTGCGCACCCGGCGCGGGCTTCGTGTCGCCTTCGTGCGAATCCCAGGCTTCTTGGACGAAGCAATGATGCGTCGGGCCATCGCGCGCAAACGCGATGGTGGAGCGCTCGAGGATCGCGTGTGGCACGACATCATCGCGAGCTATCTCGCGGATGCGATCGACGACGCACAACTCGCGGCGCTCTTGATGGCGAGTACGATTCGCGGGCTCGACGCCGACGAAACGGCAGCGCTTACGAGCGCGTTCGTTGCGAGTGGCGAAACCCTCCACGCACCGGACGCGCGGACCGTCGATAAACACAGTTCGGGCGGCGTTGCCGATACCGCGTCGCTCGTCGTGGTGCCGCTCGTCGCAGCGTGCGGCGTTCCCGTCGCGAAGCTCTCGGGTCGCGCGCTCGGGCATACGGGCGGAACGCTCGATAAGCTCGAGGCGCTACCGGGTCTGCGCACGGATCTCGCGCCCGAAGCGTTTTTCTCGATCGTCGCTCGCGTCGGGTGTGCGATCGCGGCGCAGGGCGCGCGACTCGTGCCAGCCGACAAACGCATCTATGCCCTGCGCGACCGAACGTCGACCGTGCCCGCGCCTGGTTTGATCGCGGCATCGATCGTCTCGAAAAAGATTGCCGGTGGCGCGCACGCGATCGTGTACGACGTCAAGTGCGGCAACGGTGCCTTCATGCACGATATCGCCGGTGCGAGTGCGCTCGCGCGGTCGCTCGTAACGTTGACGCGCGCGTTCGGTCGTCGCGCGCGCGCGATCGTTTCGGATATGAACGAACCGCTCGGTCGCGCGATCGGAACGGGTCTCGAACTCTGCGAGGCGCGCGACCTCTTGCGCGGTACGCACGACGATCCGCGCCTCCTGGCAATCGTCATGCGCCTCGGATCCGCGATGCTCGCGGTCGCCGTGCCGTCGAGCTTCGATGCGGCACTCGCCCGGACGTCGCTCGAGGCGGCTTTGCGCAGCGGGCGCGCGTACGAAACGTTCGTCGCGATGCTCGTCGCGCAGGGCGGCTCGGCTCGCGATCTCGAGACGATGGCGCCGCATCCAATCTCAATCGACGCGGATGCAGAGCGCGCCGGGTACGTGACCGGCATCGAAACAGTCGAGCTCGGCGAGCGAGCGCGCGATCTCGTCGCGGCATCGGGCGCTCGTGCGGGCATCGTCGTGCGCGCGCGTGTCGGCGATCGCATCGCGCGCGGCGAGACGTTCGCGACCGTGCATGGCGACGACGACGCGGCGATGGTGGCGGCGGTCGCGCGATGTTTTACGATCGGCGAGGACGCGCCGCAAGCGGGAACGCTCGTCTACGACGAGACGGGTGAAGGTTCGGACGACGTTTCCGTGGCGACCGGTGTGGCGAGAACGCCCGCGCGTTCGACGCTCGAGAGAAAATAGAGCGGTCGGGCTTTAACCTGATCGTAGATGCGGCCGAGATATTCACCCGCGATACCGATCGTGACGAGTTGCACGCCACCCAAGAACAGGACGACGACCATGATCGAGGTGTAGCCAGGTTCGTTCAGCCCTAAAATTTTGAGCGCGATGACGACGATCGCATAGAGAAACGCGACCGCGCTCACGATGAAGCCGAGATAGGTTGCGAAGCGGAGCGGAATCTCGGAGAACGACGTGATGCCGTCGATTGCGAATTTGAGCATCTTCGAGATCGGGTATTTCGTCTCACCCGCGAAGCGCGATTCGCGTTCGTAGGCGACGCCGATTTGGTTGAATCCGACCCAACTTACGAGTCCGCGCAAAAATCGGTGCTTCTCGCGCGTCTCGCCGAGCGCATCGACGACGCGCCGGCTCATCAAGCGAAAATCACCCGTATCCACGGGAATCGAGACGTTCGTAAGGCGCCGGATCGTTCGGTAGAAAACGCGTGCGGTGAGAAGTTTGAAGAAGCTCTCGCCCTTGCGCGTCTTGCGTGTCGCGTAAACGACGTCGTAACCCTCGCGCCATTTCGCAAGAAAGGCCTCGATGAGTTCGGGCGGATCTTGTAGGTCGCCATCCATGAGGATGACGGCATCTCCGCGCGCGATGTCGAGACCGGCGGTCGCTGCGATTTGATGGCCGAAATTGCGCGAGAGATCGGCGACGACGAGGCTCGGCACGATGACTTGGAGCGAGCGTAGGATTGGCAACGTCCGGTCGCGCGAGCCGTCGTTGACGGCAACGATTTCATACGTGTCGTCGATCGCGACGCGATCCATGATCGCCGTGATGCGCCGGATCAATTCGGCGACGTTGCCCTCTTCGTTGAAGAGCGGCACGACAACGCTGATGAGACTCATGCGAGTTCCGTTCGGACGGCTTGCCAGAAGAGTGGAAAGAGCAGTTCGTGATGGCCTGTAAATGCGAAGCCTTTCCCCGCGGTCCCGAGATGAGGCCGTCGGACGACGTTGGTCTGCGGTCGATACTGGCGCACGAAATCGAAATCTGCCGTCGTGCACGAGCCGCGCGCGCCGAGGTTGCGCGCGACGCTGACGGCTTTGAGAAATGCCTCGGGTAAGAGCACGGCGGATCCAAAATTGAGGTAGACGCCGCCATCGAGGACGTGTGAGACGACGGAGCACAGCGTGCGGAAATCGACGAGCGCGGCTTCACCGATTGCGGCGCCGTCGGCTTGCGGATGTGCGTGGACGATATCGGTGCCGATGGCGACGCTCACGCAGAGCGGAATGTCGCGCTCGGCGCACGTCGCGAGCACCGACGTCGCCGCATGTGGCGCACGTGCCGCGAGCAACGCATCGCCGAGCGCGCGACCGACACCGCGCGACCGGTGTTCGGAGATCGCGCCGAGGATAAACGACGCCGTTTCGCTCGACATGCCGAACGAGCCATCCTGAAGCGCGACATCGACGTCTTCGGAGGTCTTGCCGACGAGGGCGAGCTCGCTGTCGTGGATGGTCACGGAGCCGTTGGCGGCGACCGCAGCGATCAAGCCATCGCGAATAAGATCGCAGATCATGCCCGAGAGGCCGACCTTGATGACGTGGCCGCCCACGCCCAGGAGCACCGGTCGCCCGTTCGAGATCGCCTGGGCCGTCCGCGTGACGAGTTCGCGAAGACCCTCGCCCGCCAGGATGTTCGGAAGCGCGTCGAACCACGTCCGGAACGAAGCATCTGCCGATACGGTCCGGCCGCCGTCGGTGCTTCGAACTTTGGAAGGGCGATCTTCAAGTGACGTTAGGTGTAAGCGCTGGAAATCGATCGGCGGGTAAGCCACACGCCTGCGATTCTGCCAGTCGAAAGCGAGCCCTTGTCCTCGCGGTCAGCCTCGGCGCGCTCGGACTGCACGGCTGTGCCCGCTCGGCATCGACAACGACCACTGGGGCAACAGAGGCGCCCACGGCAATCGGAAGTTCCGCCGTCGCGATGGCGCCGGCCATGACCATGACGCCCAGCATTGCGACGCCGCCTGCCGTGCCGCACGATTCCGCGACGAAATCGGTGCTCGTCGCGGTAGCGCCCATCGCGCCGACGCCCGTGGTGCGTGGAACGCCGATCGCCCACAAAGGGCCGCAGATCATTTCGATAAGCGCGACACCGGCTGTGATCCACGCGGGAGGGACGGTGGCTTGGCTCGTGCTCACGACGGACGACGTGAGCTCCGTCGTCGCACACGTCACCGCGTATACGCTGCCGATGCACCGCGTCGGGCCCGGTCGTTTCGCGCTGAATTTTACGATCCCGGCGAACGTTCCGGGGTTCTTTCACGGGCGCTACGATTTGATGGTCCACGCGCAGAGTGTGAGCGGGGAATCGACGGAGCGTCCGATCTCCCTGACGTTCGAATGACCGACGTCCGCATCGACCACGCGCGCGCCGACCGCACGACGATTCCCGAGGTCATCTACGGGGCGTCGAAGACGCGCGAGCAGATCGAACGCATCGCGCGCGAACTCTACGCGAACGCAGGCTTCGCGCTCGCGACGCGCGTCGCGCCCGATGACGGCTACGCACTCGCGGAACGTTTGCCCGATGCTCGGTATTTTGCGACCGCGCGTCTCTTACAGTGCGGTACGCGTCCGAAGACACAACATCGCATCGCCGTGGCATGCGCGGGAACCTCGGATCTTCCCGTTGCGGAGGAAGCGGCCCGCACGCTTGCGGCCTTCGGTCACGAGGTCGTCGAACATTTCGACATCGGTGTCGCGGGCGTCCATCGCGCGCTTGCGGTCAAAGACGATCTCGATGCGTGCCGCGTCATCATCGTCGTTGCGGGCATGGAAGGTGCGCTCGCATCGGTGATCGCGGGGCTCGTGCGTCCACCCGTCGTCGCGGTTCCGACGTCGGTCGGGTATGGCGCGTCGTTCGAGGGGCTCGCCGCGCTTCTGGCGATGCTCAACTCGTGCGCGCCGGGTGTGAGCGTGGTCAATATCGATAATGGATTCGGTGCCGCTTGCGTGGCGCACAAGATCGTTGCATCGCAGCCTCTCAGTTGAGATCGGCGAAGCGCTCGACGATGGTCTCGACCGTCGCTTCCGAGCCGACCGCAAGCACGTGAGGCTCGACGATGCCTCCACTGCGATTGCGTTCGACGGTCGCGAAGGAGCCGCGGGTGAATTGGTACCGGAGTTTACTATCACGCGGGAGGCTCAGCGAGACGGTGAAGCGGCGTGCGCTCGTGCGTTGCATGCGGATTTCCGAAGGGCTGAAATTGCTCCGATCTGTCGCGACATACACGTCGTCGTTCGGAGGTGTATTCGCAGGTACCGTGACGGCAAGATTGACCACGACGGGTTCCGCGCGAACGGGAGCGGTGGTCTCTGCCATCGACGTTGCCGACGCGCCGAGCGTCGTCAGACCGCTCACGGCGTAGGGTGCGGGGACGCGCGCGGCATCGATGTCGTCGGCAAGGGTGTCTTTGGGATCGAGCTCGATCGCAACGACTTCGCCCGTCGCCCGATCGAGGCGCGCGCGGATCGAACTTCCGAGCGTCGTCCCGCGCGGCACGAGCGTCCCCTCACGCATGCGCACGGTCGTGCCCGACGTGAAGATCACGTAACCGTGTCCGATCGCGAGTGCTTGACCGCGAATCGAAAGCGGCGTCGCGGGCGTTTGCGCGCGAATGCCGAGCGGTTCGACGATCGCCAAAAGAAACGCCGCGATCGACGCGATACGAGCGATCATGGCGAAATACTGAAGGTGTATTGCGGTGAGAGGTACCGATTGGCCCAACCGAACGTATACGATCGGCCGATCGCGAGACGGATCGTCGGCGTGATACGGCGCGTGATATCGATCGACGCGGTCAGCGGCGGACGGCCGTAACCGTTGAATTGCGGGAAGTCGCGGGCGTGCGTGAGTGTGAGTTGCAGACGATCGTCGCCGCGTCTACCTTGAAACGTCGATTCGATTCGATACGTGCGATACGTACTCGCACCCGCGTATGCGAAGTAGCCGAGAAATGGCGTGCCGTCGGGTGTGATGACGGGGTAGTTCGGATTGGGTAAGCCGAGGGCGCGCCGTGCGACGTCGTTCTCGCGATACCGGTTCGCGCTTTGGAGATACGATGCGGTCGCGTAGACGTTGACGCCACGCGAGAAAACGTGGCCGGCCGAAAGCGTGAGCGTTCCGCTCGTCGTTTGATGCGGAAAATCGTAGCCGCTGAGCTGATAATCGTAGCGCGCGTTGAGCGTGGTGCCGAGCACCGTCGCGCCCGGGAGCGTCGCGTATCCGCCGACGAAGGTGCGGAAGTCGTTCGCGTACGGAAAGCCGTAGAGCGCGTGATCGTACGCGTAGCCCGTGCGGAGTTGATAGCTAACGTAATGGCCGATGTCGTGCGGGATCGTACCGAGAGCAAATTCGAGCGTGTTCGTCGTCGCGTACGCACTCGCCGTAAGTGTCGCGATCGAGAGGCGATTGGTTCCCTGGAGGCGATACGTCGCGGCCTCGACGTGCGACGAACCGAAGGTATGCGATGCGGTAAAGGTCTGTTGTAATCCGGGCCGCAGCTGCTGGTACGCGAGAAAATCGGCTCGGCGATTGCGAAACGGCAAAAGCGACGTGACCGCATAGGCGCGGTTGCGATCGACGAGCCGATTGTCGATCGCGAGCGTGACGCCGTTTTGCGATTCGTAGCGCAGGTGTGCGGCGGTGAGTGAGTTCGGGGATCCAAAGAGATTGTAGGGCTGATCGAACGACGCGCCGGGACTCGCATTCTGGGCGAGATTTTGGTTCTGCACGAGAGTGTAGAGATAGGTCGGGACGGCGAGCGCGGGACCGGCACCGGTGGGAAATTCCGCAGGCGTCATCCGGACGCTCGCTCCCGGTGCGACGAGGGCGTGACGCGAGCGAATGTAGGGTCGCTGGCCGTCGAGATCGAGCGGTTTGAAATCGGTATCGGAGATCCGACGCTCGACTTCCGGTGCGCTCGCGTCGTCGGGAACCGCAAAGCTCGCGGGCGACGGCTCGACGCGAACGATCGTCGCGGCGCCCGTCTCGAGATCGATGCGGTAGGCCTCGCCGTGCGTGATCCGCGTGCCATGCGTTACCGTCACGTCGCCCGATGCGAGAATGCGCGCTTTCCCGACATCGTATTGCAGGACGTTCGCACGGATGACGTGCGTGCCCGTCTGCGCGATGACGTGCCCGCTCGCAGCAATTGTCGTCGCGTCGGCGTACGGATAGAACGCGACTACGTCGGCACGCACGTCGACACGCGTCGGTGCCGCCGCGCGGGCGACTGCGGTCGCTGCGATGAAGGCGACGGCGAAGGCGGACGATGCGAAGCGGAACCACATGTGAAACGTCCTTACGTCTTACGCGGCGGAAGAACGAATGGAACCGGATTGAACGGCGTCGGGATCGGTTGCCCGAGATCGGGTGCGAACTGATCGGCGTCGCCCCAACTATACACGATGTCGCTCTTACTCTTGACGTCGGCGTTGACGACGATGAACGGCCGCGGCTGCACTTCGAGGCCGTTCTGTCCGCGCTCGGCCGAGCGCCACGAGCCGCGCGTATAGCGGTAGAGGAAGCGCGTTCCCGACGAGAACGGTCGCGTGACGCGATAGTGGAGCGCGTCGATGCGATTCATGCGAATTGCCGTCGCACTCCAACCGCTGGTATCGGTTGCGACATAGACGGCATCGGCGAACGGCGTTTTGGACGGCACCTCGACGGTGAACGTGACGAGTACGGGCTTGCCGTTGAGGCCTTCGCCGCCTTTGAGATCGGGATTCGCGAACGGCGTCGAGAGAGCGACGGCGAATTTCTTGATCGCCTCGTAGCTCGTTTCGTCGGGAAGCCGATGCGTGGCGAGGCTGAGTTCGACGACGGTACCCGTCGCAGCATCGAACGTCGCTCGCGCGTACGTACGCGTCGTCGGTAGGAGTGCCGTCGTGCCGCCGGTGCGCGCGTCGTCGATCTTCACGTCGGGTGCGAGCCGAAAGCCGTCGCCCGTGGTGAAAAATACGAAGCCGCTGCGATTGTCGAGGATCTGACCCGTGAAGCGCACGAGATTCCCAGCGGGAAGCGGCGTCGCCGTCGCCGTCAACGGCGGTGGCGTCTCGCCGCTAGCTGCAGCCGCGGGCGTCGGAAGCGCGGCACGTGCGACGCCGCCGATCGTGCCGCCCGTCGAGACGTTCGCTCCGAGAGCGAGAGAAGTAATGGCGAGCAATGCGGCGCCAAGGCGATGCGACATCTTCATTTATTTCACGATCGAAAACGAGAAGGTGGGGCTCCAGCGTTCGTATCCGCCGAAATTAAAATAGTACGAGCGCCCGATATCGACGGTGAGTAAACGGTTGATCCGGTATCGCAGATCCAAATCTGCCTGATACGGCGTGGCGCCATAGTTTGCGAACCCGAGCGCGGTCGAGCCGAGAAACGGATTTCCTGTCGGCGTCGGTAAGCCCGGGATCGCGCGTGGGAAGTCCCGATTTTCGCGCATCGTGACATTGAGCGTGATGGTGTCGTTCGGCGTGTAAACGAGTTGTTGCGTGAGTGCGTGCGTCGTCGCGAATCCACGAAACGCGCGAAAGCCGTTGACGACCTCGCCGGTGTATGGATTGAAGCCCGCCGATGATGGATAGATTTCCGACTGCCGCGCTCCGTAGTAATCACCCGTGTTGTTGATCTGATAGGTCGCGAGCACGGTGAGGCGTCGCGGGTCGATCACCTTCGTCAGAGCGAACGACTCTTGTTGCGTGTCGATGAAGTGCGGGGTCGAGTTGAACGTGCGCTGCTTGTCGAGCGATGCGGTGAGATACAGGTCGCGTCCGCGACCTTCGGTATCGGGGATTACCTTGATGGACTTGCTCGCGATATTGATACCGATCGATTTCGAAAATAACGACGAGACGTTCGTGCCGCCGACCGTCCGGAACGTCGTCGTCGAATTGGTCGCCGCGCTAAATCCCGACCGCACGCTAAACGTGAAAGGCAATCTGTAGACGGGATGTCGGAATCCGATCCAAGCGATCTGTTGTTGCGAGGGATGATCGCCGATAAACGGGTGCGACGCGTCGCCGTAATAGAACACGCGACCGTAAATGGTCGAGTCGACAAACTCCCGTGGTTTTGCGAGGAGGCTATCGTAATAATTCTGCGTCGTGAGCGCCACGTACGAGTGCGGGAGGCTCATCACCAGCTGTGCGGTCGCATATCCCGTCGCCGAAAGCGGACGAGAGAAAGCTTGCTGGAACGCCGTTTCTTGGAGCGCGAGGGAGAGTTGCATACCGGGCGAGAGGCGATCGAAGGCGAGAATGTTGTATTGCTTGAGCGGTCGCGTGAGCGGGTTGACCGACGCAACGATATAGCTATTCGCGCTCACGAGATGTTGTTCGAATGAGGGATAGATTTTATTCGCCGGATCGTACCGGAGATGCAGCGTCGAGAGTGCGTGCGAACCGCCGAGAAAGTCGAGCGGTCCATCGACGTAGGCGCCCGCGAGGGCGTTCTGCGCGAAGTTCGGGTTCGGCGAGAAGTTGAGGAAGTACGTCGGAAACGGCACGGTCGCGAGCCCGAAATTGAGGTCGGCCGGCGTAAAACGCACGCTCTGACGCGGGTCGATCGTCGCGTGTTTGGCGGAGAGAAAAGCGCGCTCGCCCTCGAGGTCGGGGAGGAAGAATGTGTCGCCCGGCATCTGGCGGCCGAGGAGCGGATGCGCGTAGTCGCCCGCATCGAATGTCCAGCGATCGGGCTCGCCGAGGATCGGCACGAAGTACGCGCGGTCGAAATCGAAATACTCTGCGAATGCGGCGCCGTCGATCTCTTTTGCCTGTCCCGAAGCTCCGGCCGTGACGACCTTTACGTCGCCCGCGATAACGAAGCGATTGAGTCGTAAATCCATGGCGAACGTGTTTCCGCGAACGCGCGTCCCATCGCCGAGAACGACCGAGACGTGACCGTCCGCGGCAACGATGTAGCGGTTGCTGTAAAAGACGATACGGTCGGCGGCGAGCCCGAACGCCGCAAGGCGGCGGCCGGTTTCCGGCGCCGGAGTCGTATTTGCCCCTGGAGTCGGCGTGACCGAAGGTACCGCGAACGGCTGGACCGGCGTGCTCGGCACCGGCGTTCCGATCGGCACACCGGGCGCCGTCGGCCCCGGCGCTGCGACGGCGGGCGTTCCGAGCGGTGCCGATTGCGCGCGCGCAACGTGTGTCGTGACGAAAACGCCGCCTGCGAGTGCGAATGCGAATGCGAGGCGCTGAAACAAAAAATCGGTTCTCCAAACGAGGCGGTGCTGTGGGGGAGGCATCACTCGCCCCGAAACGAACCAACCCGGCCATGCCACGATGCGTCGTCATCGTCCTGGACTCCGCCGGCGTTGGGGCGCTCCCCGACGCAGCGGTCTACGGAGACGCTCCGGACGCGAACACGATTGGGAATGTCGCCAAGCGTGTGGGTGGCCTGACGCTACCTCATTTCGAGCGTCTCGGACTCGGTAACGTGACGCCTCTACGTGGCGTTCCCGCAGCCGTACATTCCGCGGCATATGTCGCGCGTCTCGGCGAGGTCTCGAGCGGAAAAGATACGATCACGGGTCACTGGGAAATGGCGGGGATTCGCACGAGCGTCCCGTTTCCCACGTATCCGGTCGGCTTTCCCCCCGAAGTCATTTCGGCATTTGCGCGGATCTGCGGAATGCTGCCCTTGGGGAATGTGGCGGCCTCGGGAACCGAGATTATCGCCGAATTTGGCGAGGCGCACCTCGCAACGGGCCGGCCGATTCTCTACACGTCGGCCGATAGCGTCTTTCAGATCGCGGCGCATGAAGACATCGTTCCGCTTCCCGTCCTCTACGGTTGGTGTGAAGCGGCTCGGGCGATGCTCGTGCCTCCGCACGAGGTCAATCGCGTCATCGCGCGGCCTTTC
>ENA-OFCD01000095-OFCD01000095.1-metagenomes-genome-assembly--contig:-NODE-95-length-55181-cov-3.865780_pt1 | contig 55181 bp, 68 predicted proteins | sample MGYA00153392_OFCD01 | MGnify analysis MGYA00153392 | reverse complement strand
TTTAAGCTGGGCTGATGCAGAATCAGATAATTTATGAGTGCTTACTAGCTCAAATGCCAAGGCCTGTAGAGCATCTCCCGCCAATAATGCAGTGGCTTCGTCAAACTCAATATGACAGGTGGGCCGTCCCCGGCGCAACACATCATCATCCATACAGGGCAAATCATCGTGAATTAATGAGTAGGCATGAATCATTTCAACGGCCGCAGATGCCACCTTTATGCGGTCTATATCGGCATCCGCTACGAGGCCCGCTGCAAATGTCAGCATCGGACGCACCCGTTTGCCGCCACCCAAGGTCGCGTAGCGCATCGCATCGTGCAAACGCTGCGGGTTAGAGCCGGACGTCGGCAGCAGACTTGAAAGCGTCTGCTCCATCGTAGCTGCGACCAGCCGCGCCCAGTCTTGAAAATCAGTCATGGTAAATAATATCCTTGATGCCAGGGTGTTTAAAGGACGAGACGCAGTGCAAAACGCTAGCTACATGACGGTAAATACAAAGCATGGCTGAGAGCTGAAAATCAGCGGCTGGTGTGTAAGCGCCTAAAGCTTAAGGTCTTTAAGCGCATCACCTTCAAGCACCTGGATGCGTTGTTGAGCGTCTGCCAAAACGTGTTCGCAGTATTTTAGCAATACGGTGCCACGTTGATAGGCTGAGAGCGATTCTTCGAGTGCCAATTCGCCGTTTTCCATTTTTTCAACGAGCAAATCCAGCTCGGCCATAGCGGCTTCAAAATTCTTGGGTTCAGCAATAGCAGTTTTGGCCATGAGAAAGTGCGGATTCATAAAAAGAGCAGGCTGAAATGATAACCGAATCAAGCCTCCCTAGTACAACTGACGCGCATCTTGGGCGCATCTTGGGCGCATCTTGGACGCAACTCAAGCCACACGCTCGCGACGCGTGATAAAGGTCAATATTGACGGCAAAAAACACTAAAAGCCTTGCCTTTTCGAGCCCCGTGGGGCAGAATCCTCGCTCCATTTCGGGTGTCGATTTTGGTTAAAAATCTGCAAAAAAGCTTTCATCAATAATCGTTTTCGACACATTCATACGGGACGGAGTAAGCAGAGTTAAAAGCTGGTTTCCTCGATCGCCCAGGTGTTGTTTTTACTTTGGTTGTCTCGTCGTCATTTCTTGCTGAAACAAGAAATTTATTGCGAGAAATTGGAGGTAAGGACTATGTCCAAACTGCTCGGGCTACGGGAACTGCAACCCGTCGCAACCCAGCTCCCTGTGAGCTGGTATTTTGATCCTGCTATTTATCAGCGTGAGCTTGAAGTTTTCTTCAAGCGAGGGCCCGGCTACGTCGGCCATCAGCTGATGGTGCCCGGCCTGAACGACTACCGCGTACTGGAAATGACGGACGGCGCCTGGTCGTTGGTGCATAACCATTCAGGCATTGATCTGGTTTCGAATGTTTGCCGCCATCGCCAGGCGGTGATGCTCAAAGGGACTGGCAATTTGCCCAGCGGCAATATTGTTTGCCCGCTGCATCGCTGGACCTATGACGGCGCCGGGCAACTTCTGGGCGCGCCGCATTTCGCTGAGCAGCCATGCCTGAATCTGCCGCAAAAAAAATTGCAAAAATGGCACGGTATGTTGTTCCAGGGGCCGCGCGATATTGCAGGCGACTTGGCTAAATTAGGCTGCGCCAAAGATTTGGATTTTGCAGGCTATGTGCTGAATAAAGTCGAAGTCACTGAATATAATTTCAACTGGAAAACCTTCATTGAGGTGTATCTGGAGGATTATCATGTGGGCCCGTTCCATCCCGGCTTGGGTCAATTTGTGGATTGTGAAAATCTCAATTGGGAGTTCGGCGACTGGTACAGCGTGCAGACTGTCGGCGTGCATAAAGCATTGCAACGCCCCGGTTCAGATGTGTACAAAAAATGGCATGAATCCGTGATGAATTTTCGCGGCGGCGAAGTACCGGTGCAAGGCGCGATCTGGTTAACCTACTATCCCAACATCATGGTCGAGTGGTATCCGCATGTGTTGGTCATTTCCACCATCGTGCCGCGCGGGCCGGAAGCTTGTACCAATATTGTCGAGTTTTATTATCCGGAAGAGATTCAACATTTCGAGCCCGAATTTATCGCCGCGAATCAACAGGCCTATGACGAAACAGCGGTGGAAGATGAAGAAATTTGTCAGCGCATGAATGATGGCCGCAAGCTGCTGTGGCGCGAAGGTCGCGACGAGCAGGGGCCTTATCAAAGTCCGATGGAAGATGGCCTGGTGCATTTTCATGAATTTATCCGACGCGAAATCGATCAAGAGCATGTTTGATGTTTGGTGTTGAGCCGGCATGACCTCATCATGGATGCTGATCGCGGGCGCGCTGTTCGCCACCATGGGTGTCTTCGCAAAATTTTTAGCGCCTTATTTCACCGGGGCTGAATTATCGTTGTATCGATCGCTGATTGCTTTCGTTACCATCGGCGGGTTTGTGCTGATCAAACGCAAATCAATCAGGACGCCGTTCTGGCGCAGCCATTTTTGGCGAGGTGTGACCGGCACTATTTCACTCATTGGCTATTTTTACGCGATCACCAAACTGCCACTGGCAACTGCCATCACTCTCAATTACACCTCACCCATTTTCCTCACCATTCTCTCCACGATTTTGCTGAAACAAAAATTTCGGCCCAGGCTGGTATTCGCCATTTTGTTGGGTTTTGTGGGGGTCGCATTATTGCTCCGACCAACATTTGAAGGGCAGCAGGCGTATGCAGGCATTATTGGTCTGGCCTCTGGCTTTTTTGCAGCGTGCGCTTATGTGAATGTCAAAAAGCTGGGTGAAGCAGGTGAGCCGGAGTGGCGCGTAGTGTTTTATTTTGCTGTGATTGGCAGCGTCGGCTCGGCGATTTTTCAGGCACTGACGGAGCATGATTTTCATCCGATGAATGGCCTGAACGCCGCGTATTTACTGGCCCTTGGGCTCGCCGCCACCGTTGCACAACTTGCCATGACGCGGGCTTATCATAGCGGTAACATGCTGGTAGTGGGTGCGTTTGCCTACTCCACTATTATTTTTGCATCGCTGGCAGGCATTGTCTTTTTTGATGAGGTGTTGCCGCCGATTGCGTGGCTTGGCATGGCAATTATTGTCGTTAGCGGCTTTCTGGCCAAGCGGGCAGATAAAAAATTGGCCGCGACCGTCACTGAAGATGTTTAACGTGATAATCCAGGTTATTTTTTATAAGGCTTCCTGATCAAGATGACGACGATGCTGATTTCAACTGCACAGCTGGCGCAACACCTGACGGATCCTGACTGGATCATTTTCGACTGTCGCCATGATCTGATGGACGCCGGCAAAGGCGAGCGTGTTTACCGTGAAGGCCATATTCCCGGTGCGTATTTAGCCAATCTGGATATCGATTTGTCCGGGGAAAAAACCGGCCGCAACGGCCGCCATCCACTGCCCTCACCCGCTGCGTTTACCGCGTTTTTTGCGCGTCATGGTGTAACCAATACGTCGACTATCGTGGCTTATGACGATGTTGGCGGGCAGTTTGCATCGCGACTGTGGTGGCTCGCGCGATGGATTGGGCTACCTTCTGTTTTGCTGCTGGATGGCGGCATCCCCAAATGGATTGCAGAAGCACGCACGCTGTCGCGCGAGGTGCCCGTTCCCATGCATATCCACAACCGCATCCACGACGGCATACCCCAGTCCGCGCCGTTGCAAGGGCATGCTGATCCGCTCATGGTGGTGAGTGCTGACGAAGTTAAATCGCGTCTGGGCGATACCACCGCCATGCTGTTGATAGATGCACGCGCCGCTGAGCGCTATCGCGGCGAGGTGGAGCCGATTGACCCGGTTGCTGGTCATATTCCCGGCGCCTATAACCGGTTTTATAAAGAAAATTTGAATCCGGATTTAACGCTGCGATCCGTGGATGATTTGCATGCATCTTTCAGCCAGACATTAGGTGCCACACCAGCGAGGCGGGTTGTGCATCAATGCGGCTCCGGTGTTACCGCTTGCGCCAATATTTTCGCCATGGAATATGCAGGATTAAAAGGCTCCCAACTATATGCAGGGTCATGGAGCGAGTGGGTGAGTGATCCTGCCAGGCCGGTTGCAACAGGCAGCGAACGATAAACAGGTTCGTGCCACGCGCGTCCGTGACCGCGCGCAAGTAGCATAGACTTTTATGGATCAAGAAAGTGGACATGAATACATCTTTCAATATTGCAGCTCGCCCATTATTTTATGTGTTTTGTGCAGCATGGTTGATGGCGCTGCCGATCGGTGCAAGCGCTCAATACATTACGCCCGCCAGTAATCTGGTGATTGAAAACATCCCGCCGATTTCGATTGAGCTGGTCAAAAAAGTTGAGGCTTATACAGAGTTTAAAGCTTCCTCCATCGTCGCCTGGCATCCCAAAGATGGCAGCGTGTTGATTCGGAGCCGCCTCGCTAACACGCAGCAATTGCAAATCGTTAAATCGCCTGGGGCCAAGCCGGAGCCGCTGACTGATTTTCCGGATGCGGTGTCAGGCGCCACCTTTCAGCCCAAAAAAGGCGAATATTTACTATTTGAAAAAGCCACAGATGGGGATGAAATATTTCGTATATATCGTCTCGATCTGGCGGGTCATTCTGTCGGCATAGGCAGTGGTAAAAATATGAGCCATGCCATTACCGCGATTTCACCAGGTGGAGAAAGAGCGTCAGCACCCGCCTGGAACCGCCAGGGTGACCGCGTTGTTTTCACCACGGTCACAGTTGATAAAAATAATCCTGCCACTCGTGTAGCCGGGGAAGACAGTGCAGCGCGTGTAGCGACGACCAAGCTGTATGTAGTCGACCCGCTCAAGCCTGAAAGCGCAAAAATTATTGCAACCTTTGAAGGTGGCCGGGTTTCCAATGTGCGGTTTGTGCGCAACGATAAAGCGCTTGCCTATCTTGAGTATATTTCTGCTGCCGAATCGCATCTCTGGACCATGGATATTGCTTCCGGAAAAAAACACCGCCTGACGCCCGAGCCCAAAGCGGGTGATACGCCTGTCGCGTATTCAAGTGCCCGTTTTTCGCGTGACGGTAAAGGGTTTTACACCACCTCTGACAGGGGAAGTGAGTTTCGTCATCTTGTATATATTGATTTGGTCACTGGCAAAGAAGCCGTCTTGACAGCTCACCTGCCACACGATGTTAGTGATTTCGCCATTTCATCCAAGGCCAATCGAATCGCGTTTACCACCAACGAGGAAGGCTCTTCCGTGTTGCGTTTTCTCGATTTGGCAAGTGGTAAAGAATTGCCAAGACCCGCGTTGCTGGCGGGTGAAATTTCCGGGTTACGCTGGAAATCCGGCGGTAATGAAGAGGATGGCGCGGTAGAAAGTACGACCGAAAAAATTGTTGTGGAAAAAAGCGCAATCAACATTGAAAATAAACCTGCTACTGAGATTAAAACGCAAAGCGAATTAGCTTTTAATTTGTCGTCTGCGCGCTCACCTGGCGAAGTTTATACCTTCAATTTAAGCACCATCAAAATGACGCGTTGGACCAATGGTTCCATACCGGGGCTCAGCCCGCTGGATTTTGTCGATCCTAAATTAGTTCGCTGGCAATCGTTTGATGGCTTGATGATCTCAGGCTTTCTTTATCAGCCCGACGAGAAAAAATTCCCCGGCAAGCGCCCCGTCATCATCAATATTCATGGCGGGCCTGAGGGGCAAGCACGGCCCGGATTTATTGCGCGCAATAACTATCTGGTGAACGAGATGGGCCTTGCGATTATTTATCCCAATGTGCGGGGTTCAAGCGGTTTTGGCAAAACTTTTTTGGCCATGGATAACGGCGTGAAGCGCGAGGATTCGGTTAAAGATATCGGCGCATTACTGACATGGATAAAATCGCAACCTCAGCTGGATGCTAATAAAATTCTGGTCATGGGCGGCAGCTACGGCGGCTATATGTCGCTGGCGGTGGCCACTCACTACGCAGATCAAATTGCGGGCAGTATTGATACTGTGGGCATTTCAAACTTCGTTACTTTTTTGACCAATACCGAAAGCTACCGCCGTGACCTGCGACGGGCAGAATACGGCGATGAACGTAATCCAGAGATGCGTAAATTTCTGGAAACTATCTCGCCGCTGACCAATGCCCACAAAATAATGAAGCCCTTGTTCGTGGTGCAAGGAAGGAATGATCCCCGTGTGCCTTACACCGAAGCGCTGCAGATTGTCGAGAAGGTCAAAAAACAGAATGTACCAGTATGGTTTTTAATGGCGATTGATGAAGGCCACGGCTTCGCTAAAAAATCGAATCAGGATTTTTTGTTTTATGCGCAGATTAAATTTATGGAGCAAATGTTGTTGAATTAAGCGCCCACAGCCAAATTGTTTTAGCCCATAAAAAACCCGCCAGCAATGGCGGGTTTTTTTACGTGTAATACATCAACTTGCTGCATGGTTCTGCAGCTGCACGTTAAGCATTTATTGGCCGAACTGCTCTTTCAAAAACGCTAACATCTGCGTGTACAGATCGACGTTGTTTTCGAGCTTGCCATAACCATGACCTTCCTTTTCCTTAATCACGAAAGCCTTCGCTGGATTGCCCGCCCGATCAAGCTCTCTGGCCATGCGACTGATCTGTGCAATCGGCACCCGAATATCATCTTCACCCGCGTACAAGAAGACAGGGCGTTTTATTTTGGATGCGTTAAACACCGGTGAAATGCTCTTGATTAGTGATGAATCGAGATTGGTGTCGCCGAGCACCGATTTCCAGTACGTCACACCCGCTGTGTTTTCGGCGCTATCACCGTCGCGTGAAGTGAGCTGATATTTGAAGTCGGTTACGGCCAGCCCTGCTACTGCACATTTCCACATATCGTTGTTGTTCACCAGCGCTTGCAGCGCCGCGTAACCGCCATAACTGGCGCCTGAAATGCAGACGTTTTTCGGGTCAACAAAACCTTGTTCAATACCCCATTTCAATGCGTCTTCATGATCGTTGGACATTTCACGCCCGACCGTGCCGAAGCCTGCATAATAAATTTTGGAGCCGAATCCCGGTGTGACGCGGAAGTTGGGCACAATCACGGCGTATCCGCGAGACGCAAATAGTTGACCTTCCTGATAGCCGAAACCTCTGCCCCAATTGTCAGCGCGTGCGAACGGTCCGCCGTGGACGTGGACAATGGTGGGCAGCTTGGTGCCGGGCTTATAGTTTTTAGGCAGGAAATAGTAACCGGGAATCTCCAGGCCATCGCGGGTCTTGAACGTCATGATGCCTTGGTCAACCAGCTTGCCGTCCAGCCATGGCTGCGAGCTGCCAATCGGTTCAAGCGTCTTGGCGGTTTCATCATGCAAATACCAGCGCACGGGTGAACTATCAGAGAACGACGTGACGATCAGTCGCTTACCATCCGGTGCGCGTCGAAAGCCGTTAATACGGTTTGGTAAGGCGGCATCAAGATTGCGTTGAATAGAGGCATATTTTTCATCCAGCCAAACCACCTCTGGTTTTGCAGCGGCCACCCGATAACCCAAAATTTTGTCTGTTTTGGAATCTGTAATGACGCCAGGCGCACCACTTCCGTCGGCTGCAGCACCCATATCATAGCGAGGGTGTTGCGCGATCAGCTCACCTATTTTTTTGTTGATAGGGTCATAACGAAAAACCCCCATCGTGTCGCGGTTACCGCCGTTGTAGGCGATTTGCAAACTTTGTTCATCGCTTTCAAAGGCCAGTGGTACAAAGGTCGAGCCTTTACTGCCGTCGTATCGGGCAATTTCATACCAATCTGTTTTATCATCTTTGCGGTAATAAACCACGGTAGTCAGGGTGTCTTTGATGTTGGCAGAAACCACGCGCGGCACCATTTTGCTATCCATGATCCAGCTGCCGGTTCGATCAGCCGGGCGGCCTTGGGTGAGTAAGACGTAGCGTCCGGTTTTGATATTAAGCCGGTATAGATCCTCAGAATCGGCTGAGGTCATATTGCCAGAAGCAATGACTTCATCTTCGTTACCCGGAATGGTGCGATATAAATCAAGGCCCCGAAAAACATATTGATTTTGCTTGCGAAATTCACGAACCGTCATTGACAGACGGCGAAATTCCTTGCCCTCACGGTTAATCACGAATAAGCCGCCGCCATCAAATTGGCCAGGGCCTGTTGGTGAATTAGCCTGGCCCAATGAATAAATAATGCGTTCATTGCCAACCCAAGTCGGGCCTAGTACATCGAAATCATCGTAGTTGGTTAAGGCTGAGGCCTTACGCGTTTCAAGATCGATAACCGCCAGATTCATGCGGCCTTTCAACGGCATGGTTGTTACCATATAACGGCCATTATTGGAAATATTGACACCGCTTAGCTGCGGCGGTCTGAGCAGTTCTTCAATCGTGACAGGCGAGGCGGCAGGCGCGTCTGTTTGCGCAAAAGCGCTTGTGGGGAATTGCCCCAGCAGGGCAGCGGTCGCCGCCAAAATAATGATTCCAAATCGCATCAGCATGCTAAATCCTTTTCTAAATTTGCTGGAAAATTATCGATGTTTGCAGAATTACTGTTAGGTCTGTTTAAGGCACGTCGTAGTCTAGGCGCGCCCCTGTTGTTTGGCAAGAGTTAGCGGCCTGCTTGCGACAATCAATCGAATCCTCTGATAAGCCCCAATAAATCGGCGACGATTGTCGTTGGCGCACGGCGGATGCAAAGTCAATTCTGGAATCAAAAAAATGAAACCCTAGCAAAGACGGCTCGCTTGGAGTATTTTGTGCTGCTAAGCCGCACGGGTGCTGGGGTTTAAAAACTTGGTTTGATCGATATCTTGCAGCGCTATCGTGCGGCTTTAACTGGAAGCTTTAATGCGGTATTTTTTTCGCGCCTACCTTCGATTCGGTTCCGTTCATGAGTCTGGTGATATTTTCTTTATGCCGCCAAATCAGCAACGCGCACATCACGATCACGGCGCATAAATAAGGCGTTAATCCGAATAAATAGAAGGTGTAGAACGGCGCAAATATCGCGGCGACCAGCGCGGCCAATGAAGAGTAGCGAAAGAAAAAAACAACGATGATCCAGGTAGCCAATGTCGCGAGGCCTAGCCACAGGTTAATGGCAATGAGTACGCCGGCTGCCGTGGCCACGCCTTTGCCCCCTTTAAATTTAAAAAACACCGGAAATAGATGACCGATGAAAACCGCGAACGCGACGCCCGCGAGGATAATTGACGACAATTCAAAGTCGGCCTGATAGTGTTGCGCCAACCACAGCGCAAACCAGCCCTTGGCGGCATCGCCCAGTAGCGTTAACAGGGCGGCGAGTTTGTTACCGGAGCGCAACACATTGGTCGCGCCCGGACTGCCGGAGCCATAGGTATGTGGATCGGGCAGGCTGAAAAGTTTGCTGACTATCACGGCGAATGAAAGTGAGCCGATCAAGTAAGCAATCAGAATAGCGATAATGCTGATCAGGGAATTTGTCATAGCGGTACTTTACAATATAAAAATAGCTTTTTTAACTGATACCTTTTGCAAGTGATGGGCGAGATCAATTTGGACATTATTTTTATTCGCGAACTACGCGCCGAAGCATGGATCGGCATCTATGAGTGGGAAAAGCTGAAGCCACAGACGCTGGATTTTAATCTGGAGATCGGGGTGGATACGCATCAAGCCGGATCGTCTGACAACATCGGCGACACCGTCCACTATGGCGAGGTAGTTGAACGTATTCGTGCCGACTTGAAAGACCAGCATTTTAAATTACTGGAAGCCCTAGCCGAGCATATTGCGACGGTGGTGTTGCATGATTTCAAGGCACACTGGATTCGCGTTAGTGTGGCCAAAATTGCGCATATACGGGGTGTGAAACTGGTCGGCGTTACGATCGAACGGCAGCGTGAAGCGGTCGCCATTCCCCTTGCCGCATCCGCTGCTAATGACGGTTCTGGCCCCGCCCGCGCAGATGCTTAAGTGGTTTCTGGTCATCACCATTGCCGTGCTGATGCTGGGTTGGTTAGCGCCGACATTATCAAAGCTCGGCCGGTGGCGCTTGCCCGGTGATTTACGTTTTACGCGCAATGGCCGCACCTACTATTTGCCGATTGTCGGCACGATTTTGATGTCGGTGCTACTCACACTGGTGATGCGCCTGTTCAGAATTTAGGGGTTATTCAGCTGGCGCTGCATTTACCAATGCCGCATTGATTAACACCGGTTGGGCCACGCGCATCACTTCACGCGGCGCTAATCCAACTAAAAATCCGCGCTTGCCACCATTGATTAATATTTTCTCTAGATCAAGAATGGTGCGTTCCATGTAGACCGGCATGGGCTTGCGTAAACCAAACGGTGAGCAGCCACCGACCTGATAGCCTGAGTGTCGTGTTGCATCTTCCGGCTTGCAGGGGGCAACGCGCTTTACGCCAATCTGCCGGGCTAGTTCTTTGGTGGATACTTTGCAGTCACCGTGCATCAATACGCACAGCGGTTTTTGTGCGTCGTCTTCAAAAATCAGGGTTTTGACCACATGATGTTCATCCACGCCGAGCGATGTTGCTGAAACTGCGGTGCCACCATGCTCAATGTAGTCATACACATGTTCAGTGTAGGCAACCTTATGTTCTTTAAGCATGGCTGTGGCGGGGGTTTCGGAATGTTTGCTCATATCAATAGTGTAAAAACAAAATTTATCCGCGTGGATGGTGTTGGGAGTGCAGCAGTTTTAAACGCTCGCGTGCGACATGGGTATAAATTTGTGTGGTGGTGATATCTGCATGGCCGAGCAATAGCTGCACGACCCGCAAATCCGCACCGTGGTTGATCAAATGCGTGGCGAAGGCGTGCCGCAAGGTGTGCGGCGAGATCGCTTTATGGATGCCCGCACGTATGGCCTGCTGCTTGATCGTGTGCCAAAACATTTGCCGCGTCATGCAGGCACCGCGCTGGGTTACAAACAAGTCGGATGTTTTTTGTGCGCGCAGAATATCGGCACGTGCTTCGGCCAAATAGCGTTTGATCCAATCAGCCGCGACTTCGCCCATCGGCACCAGTCGTTCTTTATTGCCTTTGCCAATCACCCGCACTACATTCATATCAAGGCTCACCTGAGCGATTTTGAGCGTGACCAATTCAGTCACCCGCAAACCGGTCGCATATAAGGTTTCCAGCATGGCCTTATCGCGTATCCCCAGCGCGGTATTGAGATCAGGTGCATTTAGCAGCGATTCAACATCGGCTTCAGACAGTGATTTAGGCAGGCCGCGTGTCAGCTTGGGAGATTCCAGCCGGGTACTGGGGTCTTGGGTTATCAGGCGTTCCCGTACCAGAAACTGATAGAACCTTTTCATCGCCGAGGTCAATCGTGCCGTGGAGCGCGGGCTTGATTTGAGGGCTTCAATCCGATGGGCTAAAAACGCTTGTAAATCTGGCGCACTAATTTGCGCCAGGGTGGGCCGCTTGGCGGTGATGAGCCACGCATCAAGCTGTGAAATATCACGCCGGTAACTTTCAATGGTGTTCCGCGCCAGACCGTCGGAAAGCCACAAACTATCCGTAAATTGCTCAACCAGAGGATCCGACGAGATGACGGCGCCTATGGTGTCTATAGCGTCCATGGTGCCTGTTGTGTTCATACCAGCAAGTAGCCTTCATGGATCAACAGCCAGCGTTTAATCGCGAGCGGATCGTCTTGCTTGCCGCCCATAAATCCGCCGAGGCCATGGGCCGCCACGATGCGATGACATGGCACCACAATCGGTAACGGATTACGACCGCAAGCGGTACCGACAGCGCGCGGGCTGGAAGCAATAGACTCTGCGAGTTCACCATAGGTGCTGGTTTTGCCCGCCGTAATTTTTTGCATGCCGTGCCATACATCGAGTTGATGCTTGGTGCCTGAAAGTCGGATCGGCAAATCGAATTTGAATTTCGGGTTATTCAGATATGACATCAATTGCACCGCCGTAAGATGCGCGATGGTATTGAACGTAGGCGATTTGGCAGAGACACTGGCAGGCAGAAAATGAATCGCCTTCACAAAGGCATGGTCTGCAATTACGCCCAGCGTGGCGAAAGGCGCTTTGATGCGGGCAGCGTATTGATCTAAATTTAATAGTGTGGACATGGCGTCAGACGTGCAGCGGTTGAGTTATATCCACTGCCGCTAATAGGTGCGCGGAACAGGGTTGATGCCGATAAATATGCGCTGCTCATGGGCTTGATTTGGTTTACCAGCTTAATGAATAAAGTATTTTATAGCCGCTGTCATGATGACTGCCAGAAACACGGTCTCAGCCACCATCAGCGCGACCGGTCGCCAGCCCAGTGCGACCAAATCTTTCAGCGCGGTGCGCATGCCGATAGCCGCAATCGCCATGACCAAAGCCACCCGTGATGTCTCGCTCGCCACGGCCAGCACTAATCGGGGAAGCACCACAAAACTATTGAGCACGACCAGCACCGCAAATAGCGCAACGAACCAGGGCAACAAGGGCGGGCGTTTTTGTTCCCTGCCTGCGTCAGGTCCTTGATGGGTGCGCCGCATCAGGATCGTCAGCCCTAAAATAATCGGTAACAGCATCGCCACGCGCAACAGTTTCACAATGGTGGCGACATCCCCTGCTTCCTTGCTGACGCTATAGCCTGCACCGACGACTTGTGCCACATCGTGAATGGTGGCACCGATAAAAATGCCGGCATCTTTTGCGTCCAGACCCAGCAAGCTGACAATAATGGGATACACCACCATCGCTATGGTTGAAAGAGCGGTGACCCCAATGACCGTAAAGCTGGTATCGCGTTCATGATGAGGATGTCGGGGTAATACGGCAGCAATCGCCAGCGCGGCCGAAGCACCACAAATGGCGACAGCCCCACCCGTCAGGACCCCAAAATGGCGTTGCGCATAGGTCAGCCTGACGGCGGCCGCACCAAATAAAATGGTTAGTACCACGCTGCCGATCACACACAGTGTTGTGGGCAGCCCCAGTGCGGCAATATCGCTGAAGGTAATGCGCAGCCCCAACAACGCTACACCCGTGCGCAAAATAATTGAGGCGCTAAACTGAATGCCCGGAACGGTTTTGCCTTCGTCACCCAGAAAATTGAGTGACATGCCCAGCAGCAACGCAAACAACATGGCGGAGGCCCCGTAGTGCTCTGATAAAAACATCGCCGCAATCGCGACAATGCCGGCGGCTATAAGGCCGGGGCATAAAGTTTTTAAAAACTTCAAAAATTTTAAAGATCCTATGGTTTTCAGAGGCATGAAATTTTAAATGGAGTGACAGTGCGCGAATAGTATTTTTATTCGGCTGTAATTTTGGCGGTACGAATAATGCTGCGCCATCGCTGAATTTCGGATTTCATATAGGCTTGGAATTCGTCGGGGCCCAGCCCGGTGGGGCGAAAACCGGCGGCAGCAATCTTATCGCGCACCTCGGGTTGCCGGATGACCTTAAGCGCATCCGCGGCAATTTTATTGATGATCGCTTTGGGGGTGCCCGTCGGCACCACCAGACCTGTCCAGTTTTCAACGACCACTGACGGATAGCCAGCCTCAGCCATCGTCGGTACATCCGGCAGCAACGGATGACGCTGTTTGCTGGCAACCGCCAGCGGGCGCAGCTTGCCACTGTTGAGGTGGGCTATTACTTCCGGGAGATTGGCAACAATCAAATCAATTTGTTTGCCCAGCAGGTCAGTCACTGCCTGCACGCCACCCTTGTAAGGCACATGCTGTATGTCGACCGCGATCGCATCTTCCAGCAGCGCAAGACCCAAATGCGGTGGCGTACCGTTGCCGCTGGAGCCCGCGTTGAGCTTGCTGCTTTTGGCAAGCGCAACCAGATCTTTCATGGTGCGAACGGGGCTATCAGCATTTACCACCAACACCAGTGGCGAGGTGGCTAAACCTGCCACGGCGGTAAAATCTTTGTCCAGCACGTAGCCTGATTTTGGAAACAGGGTTTGATTGCCCGCATGCGCTAGTGTGATTGCCAGCCAGGTATAGCCGTCGTTAGGCGATTTTGCGACAACCTCTGCGCCAATATTTGCGTTGCCACCGGCGCGATTTTCTACCAGAATCGGCTGCTTCCAGGACTCGGATAATTTTTGCCCGATGATGCGTGCCATGGTGTCGGTAAGGCCACCTGCAGAAAAAGGCACCACATAGTGAATCGGTTTTTGCGGAAAATCGTTGGCCGCGGCCGTCATCGATAAAGTCGCCAGCAGAATCGTGATGGCGGCGGGCGCTCGCCAGAATATAGTGGTGATCCATAGTTTGAAAAATTTCATTTCAGTTTGGCCTCGATCATTTTATATATCGTCATGCATTCTATTTTACGCTGCTGCTGCCAGTTTGCTGATCGAGTCCTTCAGGGTAATGCCTTACAATGCGCGTATGTCTCTAGCTCTACTGCTCATTCCGGATTTTGCGCTGATTTTATTTGGCTTTTTTCTTAATCGCGTTACCGATTGGGGGCGGCATTTTTGGAGTGGGCTGGAGAAGCTGATTTACTATGTTCTGTTTCCGGCGCTGTTGTTTAATTCGATTGCAAAGACAAAAATCGATTTTGTAGCGGCCACGCCGGCGCTCAAAGTCGCGATTGCTACCGTCCTGATCGGGATGGTGCTGGCCTATCTGGCCAAATGGATACTCAGGCCCGATGAAAAAATATTTGCCTCCGGTTTTCAAACGGCATTCCGATTTAATTCCTATATTGGTTTGGCGATTGCAGGACGTTTGCATGGCGAGGCCGGCATTGCCGCATTTGCGATTGTGATTGGACTGGTGGTACCGCTATGCAATGTCGGCGCGGTATGGGCGCTGGCGCGCAACGCTCAAGCGAGTGTTGTCAAAGAGCTGGTGCAAAACCCGCTCATTATCGCCACGCTGGGCGGCGTGTTATTTTCGCTATTGGGTTGGTCGCTGCCGGAACCTGTGCAATTGCTGATCTCACGCCTCGGTGCTGCATCTCTCGCCTGTGGATTGCTGGCGGTAGGAGCGGCTTTGCAGCTCAAAGACGTCGGCAAGAATGCTATTGTGATTGGCTATTTTACAGCGGTGAAACTGATCGCCATGCCGATCGTGGCGATTGTGTTGGCGCGTGCGTTAGGGGTTACCGGTGTTTTTTTTGATATGGTGGTGTTACTGGCCGCATTGCCAACGGCGACCTCAGCTTATGTCATGGCGGTGCGAATGGGAGGCGATGGCAACTTTGTGGCGCAGGGTATTACCATTAGCACGCTGGCGGGAATGTTGGCGATTCCACTCTGGTTGAACTACGCACTATTAATTTGAACAGGAAAAAATATGCGACTCGATGATGAAAGCGAAAGCAATAATGTTGAAGACCGTCGCGGCGATAGTGGCGGCGGTGGCGGTATGGGCCGGGTGGGTGGCCTGGGCATTGGCGGTGTGTTGATTGCATTGGTCGCGAGCTATTTTTTAGGCGTTGATCCACGCACCCTGCTGGGCATGGCGGAGACGGTGCAAGGAGCGCAACGCGAATCGCCTGCAACGCAAAGTCAAACCCGTCAGACGATTGATCCTGCCAATGACCCACAAGCCGTGGAAAAGCGCGAGGTACGGAAAATACTCAAGAAGACCGAGACGACTTGGGATGCGCTATTTCAGCAAATGGGCCGCAGCTACAATCCTCCGGTGCTGGTACTTTACTCGGGCAAAACCTCTACCGCCTGCGGTAAGGGGCAGGCGGCGATGGGGCCCTTTTACTGTCCCGGCGATAAAAAAGTTTATCTCGATATGGCGTTTTTTGATGAGATGACACGCCGTTTCAAAGCCAGCGGTGATTTCGCCCGCGCCTATGTGATCGCGCATGAAATCGGCCACCATGTTCAGGACGAGATGGGCATTACTGCCAAGACCGATGCCATGCGCGACAAAATGACTGATGTGCAATACAACAAGGTATCGGTTCGGGTTGAATTGCAAGCCGACTGTTTTGCCGGTGCCTGGGCATACCATTCCAATCGCGCCAAGCCATTCCTGGACCCGAATGATGTGGATGAAGCCTTGCGCGCTGCCAACGCGATTGGCGACGACGCATTACAACGCCAAGCCCGAGGCGCGGTCGTGCCCGATTCATTCACCCACGGCACGTCAGCACAGCGCGTGAAATGGTTTAAGACAGGTTTTGAAACCGGCAGTGTAAAAGCGTGTGATACGTTTACAGCCCGCGAGTTGTAGAGCCTGTCATAAAACGACGCCTGAAAAAATGCCGCAACCCCCATAAAAAAAGCCGCGACAAACTGTCGCGGCTTTTTGGCAGACGATGGCTGGAAACGTAGAACTTACGCGTCGCCCTTGTTCTGCGTGGAAACATAATCCAGCTTTTCCTTGATACGTGCCGATTTGCCTGAACGCTTGCGCTGATAGTAAAGCTTGGCGCGGCGTACATCGCCCTTGCGCTTGACTTCAATCGAGGCAATGGTCGGGGCATAGGTTTGGAACGTACGCTCCACGCCTTCTCCCGATGAAATTTTACGAACAATAAACGATGAATTGAGACCGCGATTGCGCTTGGCAATCACCACGCCTTCATAGGCCTGAACGCGTTTACGCTCGCCTTCGATCACGTTTACGTTAACGATTACAGTGTCGCCCGGTGAAAAAATCGGGACAACTTTGGCCAAACGGGCCATTTCTTCCTGTTCCAGAATATCAATCAGATTCATATTGCTTCCTTTTCATAATTAACGGTCTTTGCGACCCTTAGTCTTTTCGACTCTTCACACAGCGCCCTCACGGTTCGACTTCTCAGGGATGTGCGCCTTCTTTTTTACAACATTTGTGATCACTATTTCCGCTGCTTCCGATGCTTGATTTTAACTAGCTGCGTCAATTCTTTTTTGCTGCATATTTATCTGCCACATCCGCCAGCAAATCCGGCCGACGTTCAAGCGTTCTGGCCCGTGCTGCCTGATGTCGCCACTCGGCGATTTCTACGTGGTTGCCGCTCATTAACTCGGCTGGCACCATCTGCTCATTCCAAACCTCAGGCCGTGTGTAATGTGGATGATCCAGCAAACCATTCCGCGCCGGTGAAAACGAATCTTCAATAGCAGATTCTGCCGAATTCAAGACGCCTGGCAACAGCCTCACCATGGCATCAATCAATACCATCGCAGCGAGTTCCCCACCTGATAGCACGTAATCCCCAATTGATACTTCCAAATCCACACGCGCATTGATCAAACGCTCATCAATACCTTCATACCGCCCGCATAAAAAAATCAGTCCGGGCTCTTTTACCAGCTCCCGGATACCCACATCCGTGATCGGCTTTGCCTGCGGTGTCAGATAAACCACTTTCGGTTTATATGTGACTGGCGATACGTTTACATTCTCTTGCGCTGAATACTTTTGACGCTCCATGGATGCGTTCATGGCCGCATCAATCGCAGCATTCAACGGTTCCGCTTTCATCACCATGCCGGGGCCGCCACCAAAGGGGCGATCATCGACCGTGCGATGTTTATCTGTGGTGAAATCTCGCGGGTTCCAGCATTTCAGCGCCCACGCCTTTTCATCCAATGCCCGCCGCGTAATGCCGCAGTCGGCAATCGCATCAAACATTTCAGGAAACAGGGTGATGACATGGTAGTGTTTAGTCATCGCCTTGTTTTCCTCATCCTGCATCCCTCAATAATCCTTGCCCCAGTTAACCGTCACTACTTTTGCATGGCGGTCTACTGCTACGATCACGTCAGCTACAAACGGGATCAAAATTTCTCCGCTCTCACTTTTAACCACCAGCACATCATTCGCGCCGGTTTGCATCAGCGTATCAATTTGGCCTAGGTGCTCGCCGAGTGAATTAACGACTTCAGAACCAATTAAATCCAGCCAAAAAACTTCTCCCTCGCCAGCTTCACCGAGCGCCTCACGCGGAATGGCTATATCGCGTTTGGAAAATCGTTCTGCTGCTGTACGATCATCGCAGCCTTTGAATTTTGCAACCACCGCCTTGACGTTGACCGCAAAATCTTCAAGCTCAACTTCTTCCCAATCACTTGAACCTTGAGAGTCCCTGCCGGACTCATAATGGTTCTTGCGAACCAGCCAGGTTGCATAAGCATCAAGGCTGTCAGGTGACTCCGTAAAGGTTAATAGCTTGACCCAGCCTTTGATGCCGAACGGCGCCGCGATGCGCGCCATGACCACCAAATCTTTATCGCCCGGCTTCAGGTTTACGTTTGGAACGGGTTTATTTTGCAACGGCAGCAGGCGCGACTTTTTTGCTGCGCTTGATCAGTTTTACAACGGCGTCAGATGGCTGCGCGCCTTTGTCCTGCCAAAATTTGAGGCGATCCATCGCCATGCGGAAAGGCTCGTCATTGCCTGAAGCGACCGGATTATAAAAACCCAGGCGTTCGATAAAACGGCCATCGCGGGGGTTGCGCGAATCAGCAACCACAATATTGTAAAAGGGACGACCACGGGCTCCGCCACGTGCGAGTCTGATAACGACCATGAGTGAATCCTTTAATGTAAAAACTGTTTCATTAAACAATCCGTTGAGAACGGATAACGGGCCGGTTGCGAACCGGTAACGCTTACGCAATCCAGGTTAATTAACATGCCTGTGCTGCGAAGCCCAAAATTATAACAAAAACAAAGGCCTAGGCGCAAGCCCTGGTTTACAGCCCATTATGGCCTGATTACTTCGGGGTTTCAGCGTAACCGTCAGCGATAAAAGCTTCAGTCTGAATGCGGGTTAAGTTAATAAACATCCTGATGAGCCTTAAGCAAAGCCTGTACCTGCCGGGCCACGTTCAATAATTTTTCATCTTGATGACGCATGCCGACGAGCTGCAAGCCTAGCGGTAAGCCCGCCTTGGTTTGATAGTGCGGCACATTGATCGCAGGCTGGTGCAGTAGCGTTGGCAGCCGATTAAACACCGGGTCGCCAGTCGCATCGAGGCCTTTTGGCGCACCGCCTGGCGCCGCCGGCATCAGCCAGGCGTCACAATCACCAAACAAGTTGTCTGCCTGCTTGCGAAGGACATCGCTGCGTTGCATGGCCTGGCGATAAGCCTCCTTTGAAATGCGCGCGCCTTCGTCCAGTGCATTCGCCAGCTGCGAGCTTAGCAGATCACGATATTCGGCATGCTCCCACGCATAATGGCGCGCCATTTCGCTAAGCTGAATGAGGCGTTGATCCGCTTCGGCGTCATCAAAAATGGCGGGCAGCTTTATATCGCGGATTTTCACGCCGGCGGTCGATAATACATCGCTCGCCTCGGCAACCGTGACGCCCATTTCCATATCGGCGTGGTCAAGCAGTCGGGTGATGATATTGATGCGCAGCGAGCGTGAATTTTGGGGGGAATTTTGGTGCGAATTTTGGTGCGACGGCTGATCTAAAAATGTGGCGCGTGCTCCCGTCATCGCGGCATACCATAGTGCTAAATCATCGACCGAGCGTGCGAATACGCCGACCGTATCAAGGGTGTCTGATTGCAGTTTGACGCCGCCGCGGGGAATGAGCCCAAAGCTCGGTTTAAAGCCGAACACCCCACAATAAGCGGCAGGGCGTATTACCGAGCCTGAGGTCTGAGTGCCAATTGCAAGCGGCACATGGCCATCGGCCACCGCCGCGGCCGAGCCGCTCGATGAGCCGCCAGGCGTGTGTTCAAGGTTGCGCGGATTGCGGGTGCGGCCCGGTGTGAAGCCAGCCAGTTCGGTGGTAACTGTTTTACCAAAAGGGATCGCCCCTGCCATTCGCGCCATGGCCACAGAAGCCGCGTCCATGCTGGCTTTGTGGGCATCCGCAAAAATCATCGAGCCATTGCGGGTGGGCATGCCGGCTACATCGATAATATCTTTCACACCCATCGGTATGCCGTGCAGCAGACCTTTGCTGGAGGATTTATCGAGGGCCTGCGCTTGAGCGATAGCGGCTTCGCGACCTAAAAATTGCCAGGCATCAATCACCATTTCGCGCTCGTCAATGCGGGCAAAGCACTGGCGTACCAACGCTTCGCAGCTTAGTGTGCCGGTTGCGAGTTGCTGGCGGGCTTCGGTGGCGGTCAGAAATTTAGGCAAAACATTCATTCGTTAATATAGGTTGGGATGGTTGGGAAGGGCGATTGGGGTGATGGGAATATATAAAAGCATATACATCCCAATCACATCGTTACTTCATGCCCGGCATCATGCCTTTCATACCACGCATCATCTTCGCCATGCCGCCACCCTTCATCATTTTCATCATTTTTTGCATCTGCTCAAATTGCGTCATCATCCGGTTGACTTCTTGTACTTGCACGCCTGCGCCCATCGCGATGCGGCGTTTACGCGAGGCCTTGATTAACTCCGGTTTGCGGCGCTCGGCGGGCGTCATCGAATTAATGATGCCTTCAGTGCGGCGCAGCTGCTTTTCCTGCAAATCCGGTGATTGCGTGGCGGCCTGGGTGAGATGCGCGGGAAGCTTGTCCATCATCGCCGACATGCCGCCCATTTTGCGCATCTGTGTGAGCTGCATTTTGAAATCGTCGAAGTCGAATGCCTTGCCTTTTTTGAATTTCTCGGCGAGCTTTTGTGCTTCCGCCATATCGACATTTTTGTGCGCGTCTTCAATCAGCGATAACACATCGCCCATGCCCAAAATGCGCGACGCCATGCGATCCGCGTAGAACGGTTCGAGTCCGTCCATTTTCTCCGAGATGCCGGCAAATTTGATCGGCTTGCCGGTGACATGGCGCACCGATAGTGCTGCACCGCCACGCGAATCGCCATCAAGCTTCGTAAGCACCACGCCGGTCAGCGGTAGCGCTTCGTTAAATGCTTTGGCTACGTTTACCGCATCCTGGCCCTGCATGGCGTCGACCGTAAACAGTGTTTCAATCGGTTCGATGGCGGCATGCACGGCTTTGATTTCTGCCATCATTACTTCATCAATCGCCAAGCGGCCCGCAGTATCCACAATCAGCACATCGTGAAAATGAATTCGTGCCCAATCTTTGGCCGCGCGAGCAATATCGACCGGCTTTTGAGTCACATCACTTTCAAAAAAATCGACGCCCACTTGTTTGGCCAGCGTACGCAATTGCTCAATGGCGGCGGGACGATAAACGTCAACCGACACCACCAATACTTTCTTTTTATGGCGCTCGCGCAGCAGCTTGGCGAGCTTGCCTGCGCTGGTTGTTTTACCGGCACCCTGCAAGCCCGCCATCATGACAATAGCTGGCGGCGTGGTGGCGAGGTTGAGCGGGAGTGCATTTAATTGCGGTGCGGTATTTTCAGCACCGCCCATCAGCGCGATCAATTCAGCGTTGACGATACCGATAAACGCCTGACCGGGCGTGAGGCTTTGCAATACGTCTGCACCAAGCGATTTTTCTTTGACCTTGGCGATGAAGTCTTTGACGACCGCCAGTCCAACATCGGCTTCGAGTAGGGCCATGCGAACCTCGCGGAGCGCCTCGGCGATATTGTCGTCTGATAGGCGCGACTGGCCGCGCAGCTGTTTTACAATGCCTGAGAAACGATTGGTGAGGTTGTCTAACATGAATGATCGATCAAAAATGTCTGCGCTTTACGCCAGATCAGGGGTTCGTCTGCCAATAATGGCCGGAGTGTATGGTGTAAACTCGAGCAAGAATTATAAAGAAAAAATTAAATAAAATTTATGCTGCTGACAGTACTCAATGTTACCACCGCCGTGATCTATTTAATGGCGGCAATCGCTGCCTGGATCAGCAAGAGCCGCTTGCAACCGACGGAGTATTCCGATGCTGCTGATGGCTCCAACCCGGCGGGCATTGCTAAGATTCTAATCTGGCTCGGCATCATGTTGCACGGGGTCGCGCTGTTCGATGCGATGTTCCTCGAAGAAGGTTGGAATATCGGGTTTTCACATACCTCATCACTCATCGGCTGGCTAACGTTGCTGAGCTACGTGGTGCTGGGCAATGATGCGCGGCTGACCCGACTTGCCGAGCTCTATCTGGCACCGCTGGCGATTGTGGCCGCGCTTCTGCCTACGCTACTGCCTTCTGAACATGTGGTGGTCTATGGCGGTTGGGCATTTCGCCTGCATATTGCCGTGGCGATTGCAGGTTACGCGCTATTTACGGTGGCGGCATTACATGCGTTGTTGATGCTGTTTCTAGAGAAACGCCTGCAATCCGGAACGCTGAATTCGCTAGATAGCCAGCTGCCGCCATTAATGCGCGTCGAAAAGCTGTTGTTTCGTCTACTGTTTGCAGCGTTTGTGCTACTGACGATTACGTTGATCAGCGGCGTATTTTTTTCAGAAGCGGTTTACGGCAAAGCCTTTACCGTGACCTACAAAACAGTATTTGCCGCCATTTCATGGCTCATTTTTGGCGGCTTGCTGCTCGGCCACTGGCAGGCGGGTTGGCGCGGCAAAACAGCGGTGCGCTGGACCTTGATAGGCTTTGTGATGCTGCTGCTGGCGTATGCGGGCAGCAAATTTGTGCTCGAATTCATCCTCAAGCGAATTTGATTTCGCCTATGTTTGACCATTCAAACGCTAGGACAGTAGCGTGTTTCAGGGCATTTATGCTTGTTCAAGTCCACCCGTGCTGGAGGTTTCAGCTTAGTTGCCATATCGCACGGCTAATGACATGACTGACGATATTTCGATCAAGTGGCTATTCGTAGCGCTTGGGATATTGCTCGCCAGCTCCGGGTTTTTCTCGATGTCCGAGACTTGCATGATGTCGCTCAACCGCTATCGGTTGCGGCATTTGGAAAAGCAGGGCAGTCGCGGTGCGCGCTTAGTCAGCATGCTGTTGGTGAAGGTCGACGAAATGCTGTCATTCATACTAGCAGGAAATACGGTTATCAACGCCGCCACCACCATTCTGGTCGCCGAAATTTGTCGCCGGTTGCTTGGTGATGGCGAATATGTTTTGGCGATTGCGACTGGCGCAGCCTCGTTTTGTATTCTGATTTTTGCAGAAATTTTGCCCAAGGTTATTGGCGCGCGTTTTGCTGAAAAAATTGCCTTGGCCGCCAGCTATGTCCTGACGCCGCTCATTACGATGACCAAGCCGGTCATGTGGATTATCAACGTGATTGTGCGCGTCATTTTGAAAGTGTTAAGGATCAAGCCCGCCGTTGAAGGCGCGCAGCCGTTGTCGATGGAAGAAATGCGCACGCTGGTGCTGGAAGGCGGGCAGTTCATTCCGAAAAAACACCAAAATATTATGGTGAATTTGTTCGATCTTGAACACATGACGGTGGACGACACGATGACGCCACGCGCGCTGATCGAGGCTGTTGATATCAACGACAAGATTGAAAATATTCGCCATGCGTTATCAACGTCGCATCACACGCGGCTGGTGATGTATGACGGCGATTTTTCAAACGTGATCGGGCTCGTGCATGTGCGCAAAGTGCTGAACGCCTCGCGCCATGAGCCGCTCGAAATTGCCACGCTGCGCGAAATTATGCGCGATCCTTACTTCATTCCAGAAGGTACGCCGTTGCTGCAGCAGCTCACACATTTTCAGGAACAGCAGCGACGCATGGCGCTGGTGGTAGATGAATACGGCGAGATTCAGGGCCTGGTGACGCTGCAGGATATTCTGGAAGAAATCGTTGGCGAATTTACCAGCCAGAGCCCGATGAATACAGGCTTCTATTCCAAACAAAGCGATGGCTCGGTGATGGTGGAAGGTTCATGCCCGCTGCGGGTGTTGAATCGCAAGCTGGGATTTAACTTTCCCCTTGATGGGCCGAAGACGATGAATGGTTTAGTGACTGAGCATTTGGAAGATATTCCCGAACCCGGTATCACTGTGAAAATCGGCGATCACGTACTGGAAATTTTGCAGGTGCAGGATCGGATGATAAAAGTGGTGCGGATAATGTTGCCGACTAAAGCGGTCAGTTAGCAGTCAGCAATGCCGATGCGATTTCGTTTCGGCCAGATTTTCGGCCAGATGAATCAGGGCATCCCAATCAGCTGACGAAATGGGGGCCATTGGCCCGGTGCGGCGCTAGCTCAAATTGCGTTGCAATGTGCAGTTATTCCACCAGCGCGGTGTCTGCAGCAGGGGTATAGCATATCCTGTCCTTCGGTCGCCGAGCCATGACGCGTAGAAAGGTTGTTGCCGCCCTTTTTGAGAGCGCTGCCTATCGCCAATCCTCCTAGCTCTTTGCAGGGATCAATTACCGCTAAGGACGGTAACGGCTGGGACGTTGGGGTGGGATGGCGATGATGGCGGGTAATAGCGGCCCAGTCGCTGGCAGGAGGGTGAGATGCCCGTTGTAATCGGGCCAATAGCGGTGCTGATGGGCTCGCCGTGAAGCTTTGAGCGGTCGCAAAGTCGGGTCAAACAAATGGGACAAACACGACAAACTGACCGCAATTTTTAAAATGTGGTCATGAGCGGGGAAGGCTCGGGCAGAAATATGCAGCGCGGTAAATCGAGCTGGAAGATGGGATTTGCATAACTGCGTTACAACGCATTGAATTATCGAAGAAAAATTGTCTTGGCGCCCTGCTGTGCCCCGCTCAACGTCATTATTCGAGCTTTGATTGACCTAATGTCCAAAATTCTGCATAATCTTGGGTTCAGTGGAGAGGTGGCCGAGTGGTTAATGGCAGCAGACTGTAAATCTGCCCTCTCACGAGTACGCAGGTTCGAATCCCGCCCTCTCCACCAAGATTTTGTAGTCGCGTGAGAATCAATTGTAGTCAGGTGAAAGTTTCGAATTTGCGGGTGTAGCTCAATGGTAGAGCAGAAGCCTTCCAAGCTTATGACGACGGTTCGATTCCGTTCACCCGCTCCAAGCCTTAAGTTTTTGCAGTTCGGGCGCTTTTTGGGAATGAAGTGCAGGCGCGCGACCCCGCGGTGTACGCGTTTGTACACAAGGGGTTGAGCAACACCGCAATTCATTCCCAAAATACGACCGCTTCGCTCTTGTAGCTCAGTGGTAGAGCACTCCCTTGGTAAGGGAGAGGCCACGCGTTCAATCCGCGTCAAGAGCACCATAGAAACGACAAAAAGTAAAAACCTACTTTTTGCCGAGTTGGTCCGTAAAAACCACTGGCAAAGCCAAATGGTTTTTGATGGCAAACCGAAAACCAGCATCATCCCCATTGTTAATATTTGGATTTAACGAGGAACAGTAATGGCAAAAGGCAAATTTGAGCGCACCAAGCCGCACGTTAACGTCGGCACGATTGGTCACGTCGATCACGGCAAGACCACGCTAACCGCAGCAATCACCACCGTACTGGCCAAGAAATTTGGCGGCGAAGCCAAGGCCTACGACCAGATCGACGCGGCCCCCGAAGAAAAAGCGCGCGGCATCACCATCAACACCGCCCACGTCGAATACGAAACCGCCAACCGCCACTACGCCCACGTTGACTGCCCCGGCCACGCCGACTATGTCAAAAACATGATCACCGGTGCCGCCCAGATGGACGGTGCCATCCTGGTTTGTTCCGCCGCCGACGGCCCCATGCCCCAAACCCGCGAACACATCCTGCTCGCCCGCCAAGTCGGCGTACCTTACATCGTCGTCTTCCTCAACAAATGCGACATGGTTGATGACGCCGAGTTACTCGAACTAGTCGAAATGGAAGTCCGAGAGCTACTCAGCAAATACGACTTCCCCGGCGACGACATCCCGATCATCAAAGGCAGCGCCCTCAAAGCCATGCAAGGCGACCTAGGCGAGCTAGGTGAAGGTGCCATCATGAAGCTGGCCGACGCCCTCGACAACTACATCCCCCTGCCACCCCGTAAGCTGGACGGCGCCTTCCTGATGCCCGTAGAAGACGTCTTCTCCATCTCCGGACGCGGCACCGTGGTTACCGGTCGTATCGAGCGCGGCATTGTCAAAGTTGGCGAAGAGATCGAAATCATCGGCCTCAAAGTCACCCAGAAGACCATTTGTACCGGTGTCGAAATGTTCCGCAAGCTGCTCGACCAAGGACAAGCTGGCGACAACGTCGGCATCCTCTTGCGCGGCACCAAGCGTGAAGACGTCGAGCGCGGCCAAGTATTAGCCAAGCCCGGCTCCATCACCCCGCACACCGACTTCGAAGCCGAGATCTACGTCCTCAGCAAAGACGAAGGTGGACGTCACACCCCCTTCTTCAACGGCTACCGTCCCCAGTTCTACTTCCGCACCACTGACGTCACCGGCGCCCTGCAGCTCCCCGCAGGTACCGAAATGGTGATGCCCGGCGACAACGTCAAGATCGTGGTGCAATTGATCGCCCCGATAGCGATGGAAGACGGCCTGCGCTTCGCGATTCGCGAAGGTGGTCGGACGGTGGGTGCGGGCGTGGTATCGAAGATTCTGAAGTAAAGATTCGTCGTTTGGTTGAAGTTTAAAAGTAGTAGAGAGGCTGTTTAGCGCCGTAACGAGCGGCCTGAGTTTGCATTGAGAAGAGCGGCTGTATGCTTTATACAGCGGGCATCGCAGATGACAAATTGGGTCGCGCAGTGGGCGATAAATAGCCTCGAATAGGCCAGTAGCTCAATTGGCAGAGAACGGTTAAAAGGATTAATAATGGCAACTGCACAACCATCGAAACAAAAAATTCGCATTCGTCTAAAGGCATTTGACTATCGCCTGATCGACCAATCTGCACTGGAAATCGTTGAAACCGCGAAACGTACAGGCGCGGTTGTCAAAGGCCCAGTTCCATTACCAACCAAAATCGAGCGTTTCGATGTGTTGCGTTCCCCGCACGTTAACAAAACATCGCGCGATCAGTTTGAAATCCGCACCCACTTGCGTTTGATGGATATTATTGATCCGACTGACAAAACGGTAGATGCGCTGATGAAACTTGATTTACCTGCTGGTGTAGACGTAGAAATTAAGTTGTAACAAGCAACGCTTTAAAAGTAGTTGAGTTTTTTGAAGCGCGCCGTTATAATCGCGCCTCGCTATTAAGCAGCAAAAATTTTTGCAAACAGCGCACAAGACGCTAGTGCATATCAATTATGTAATACGAAACATGATCAAACCTGCTAGCCAATTGTAGCTAGCACCTTGTAAGCGCCAGTTTTTAGTTTAGGCATCTCACAAGGCAAACTAGAAAGGATTCAAGATGAGTCTTGGTCTCGTCGGTCGGAAGATCGGCATGACCCGTATTTTTGCGGAAGATGGTACTGCCATCCCTGTAACTGTACTGGACGTGTCGGACAACCGCATTACCCAAATTAAGACCCCTGCAATTGATGGCTACTCGGCTGTTCAGGTTGCTTATGGTACAAGACGCGCAACGCGCGTGACTAAGGCGCTAGCCGGTCACTTCGCAAAAGCTGGCGTTGAAGCGGGGTCAGTTATTAATGAATTTACATCAACGCCAGAAAAACTGGCTGACTTAAAGGTTGGCGAGAAGCTTTCGGTTGAAATGTTTGCTGCCGGTCAGTTAGTTGATGTGACGGGCACCACTAAAGGCAAAGGTTTTTCAGGCGTTATCAAGCGGCACCATTTTTCATCTAATCGTGCTTCTCACGGCAACTCAAAATCACATAATGTGCCAGGCTCGATCGGTATGGCGCAGGATCCTGGCCGAGTGTTTCCAGGCAAGCGCATGGCCGGTCATCTAGGTGATGTTACGCGTACGCAGCAGTTGCTTGAAGTTGCACGTATTGATGTTGCTCGCCAGCTAGTTTTGGTAAAGGGTTCAGTGCCCGGTGCTACAAATGGCATTGTCGTGCTGCATCCAGCGTCCAAAGCGCCTCTTAAGAAAGGGGCTAAGTAATGGAGCTCAAACTTATTAATGCTACTGGCGCAGCGGCAGGTACTGTTGATGCATCGGCCGACTTGTTTGGTCGTGAATACAACGAGGCTTTGGTGCATCAGGTAGTCACAGCGTATCAAGCAAATGCTCGCTCAGGCAATCGTGCCCAAAAGGGCCGTAGCGATGTTCAAAAGTCTACCAAGAAGCCATGGCGTCAGAAAGGTACAGGACGTGCTCGTGCCGGTATGGCCTCATCGCCGTTGTGGCGTGGCGGCGGCAAAATTTTCCCGAATTCACCTGACGAGAATTTTTCGCAAAAAGTGAATAAGAAAATGTATCGCGCCGGCATGGCAGCAATTCTTTCGCAACTTGTGCGTGAAGATCGTTTGACCATTATTGATAGCATGACGCTTGAAGCTCCAAAAACAAAACTGCTGGCAATAAAATTGAAAGCATTGGGTCTTGAAAATGTGTTGATCATCACTGACAGCCTTGATGAAAACCTGCTTTTGTCGTCACGTAATTTACCGCACGTGCTGGTGCTCGAAGCTAGGCATGCTGATCCGGTTAACTTGGTGCGCTTTCCTAAAGTCATTGTGACTAAGGCTGCGCTCAAACAATTCGAAGAGGTGCTGGCATGAACGCTGAACGCCTATTGACTGTGGTATTGCGCCCAGTTATCTCCGAAAAAGCCACCATGGTGGCTGATAAGCAAAAGCAGGTTGTGTTTGAGGTGCTGCGTGACGCTACCAAAGCTGAAATTAAAGCGGCAGTGGAGCTTTTGTTCAAAGACCAGAAAATTGAAGTCGCCAGTGTCAATATCGTTAATCAAAAAGGCAAGGCAAAGCGCCACGGGCGTTTTGAAGGTCGTCGCAATCACGTCAAGAAGGCATATGTTTGCCTGAAGGGCGAGGGCGATATTAACTTTGCTGAAGGAGCTGCATAATGGCACTCGTCAAAACAAAACCGACTTCGCCTGGTCGGCGCAGCATGATCAAGGTTGTCAATGCGGACTTGCATAAAGGTGCACCGATTGCTTCTTTGGTCGAGCCACAAAGTAAAAACGCGGGCCGTAACCATCACGGTCATATCACCACGCGTCACCAAGGTGGCGGCCATAAGCAACATTATCGTTTGATCGATTTTAAACGTAATGATAAAGATGGCATTCCGGCTAAAGTTGAGCGTCTGGAATATGATCCAAACCGTAGCGCTAACATTGCACTGCTTTGTTACGCGGACGGCGAGCGTCGCTACATCATTGCACCCAAAGGTATAGCTGCCGATATGCAAGTAATCGCTGGAGCTGAAGCGCCGATAAAAGTAGGCAATACTTTGCCGTTGCGCAATATTCCAGTTGGTTCCACGATCCACTGTATTGAATTGCAGCCTGGTAAAGGTGCGCAGTTGGCTCGTTCCGCAGGCGCCTCAGTCCAGTTGTTAGCGCGTGAAGGTATTTACGCGCAATTGCGGATGCGCTCTGGGGAGATTCGCAAAGTGCATGTCGATTGTCGCGCTACCTTGGGTGAAGTTGGCAATGGCGAGCACAGTCTGCGCGTCATCGGGAAGGCCGGTGCCAATCGCTGGCGCGGATGGCGTCCGACGGTTCGCGGCATTTGCATGAACCCGGTTGATCACCCGCATGGCGGTCGTTCCAATGGTGGTGGGCACCCACGTTCGCCATGGGGGCAGCCTGCTAAGGGCCTCAAAACTCGTACAAACAAACGCACACAGAACATGATTGTTCGTGATCGTCGTAAAGCATAACGGCGCCTGAGAGGACTATCTAAATGACACGTTCAGTAAAAAAAGGCCCGTTTGTTGACGGCCACCTAATGAAAAAGGTGGAAGCGGCTATCGCGATTAAAGATCGTAAACCAATTAAAACCTGGTCACGCCGCTCCACTATCCTGCCCGATTTTGTTGGTTTAACCATTGCGGTGCATAACGGAAAGCAGCACATTCCCGTATATGTCAGTGAAAATATGGTTGGCCATAAATTAGGTGAGTTTGCGCTCACCCGCACCTTCAAAGGCCATCCGGCTGATAAGAAGGCTGCGGCGGCTTCTAAGAAATAAGGAGCGACGACATGCAAGTTTCAGCTAATTTATTCGGCGTTCGTCTTTCAGCCCAAAAAGGTCGCTTGGTTGCAGACCTGATTCGCGGCAAGAAGGTTGACCACGCATTAAATATTCTCCAGTTCACCCCTAAAAAAGGTGCCACCATCATCAAGAAGGTGCTGGAATCCGCTATCGCTAATGCCGAGCACAACAACGGCGCCGACATCGACGAGCTTAAGGTCGCTAAGATCATGGTCGAAAAAGGTCCTGTGTTAAAGCGCTTTACTGCGCGCGCTAAAGGTCGCGGTAACCGCATCATCAAACCGACTTGCCACGTCTTTTTGACGGTTGGCGACGGTAAGCAATAAGGAGCGACGATGGGTCAGAAAATATCTCCAACCGGCTTTCGCCTCGCGGTTCATAAGAACTTCGCGTCAAAGTGGTACGCCAATAGCAAAAACTTTCCAATTATGTTGCTGGAAGACATTAAAGTCCGCACATATCTAAAAAAGAAACTCGCTGGCGCTAGCGTCGGCAAGATCGTCATCGAGCGGCCTACCAAGAATGCAAAAATCACGATTTATTCATCGCGCCCTGGCGTTGTGATCGGCAAGAAAGGCGAAGATATCGAAAACTTGCGCGTTGAGCTCACCAAGCTGATGGGTGTGCCAGTACACGTAAATATCGAGGAAATTCGTAAGCCGGAAACAGATGCGCAATTGATTGCTGATGGGATTACTGCGCAGCTTGAAAAGCGCGTTATGTTCCGCCGCGCGATGAAGCGTGCAATGCAAAATGCCATGCGTTTAGGCGCACAGGGTATCAAGATCACCTCTTCAGGCCGCTTGAATGGTATCGAAATCGCTCGTACCGAATGGTATCGCGAAGGCCGGGTGCCGTTGCATACACTCCGCGCAGACATCGACTTTGGTTTTTCCGAAGCTCGCACCACTTATGGTGTTATTGGTGTAAAAGTCCTCGTTTTCAAAGGTGAAGTGCTGGGTAAGGGCGAGCAGCCTGTAGCCGCGCCAGAGCCACAAGCTGAGCCGCGTAAACCACGCCGTCCATCAGCAGGAGCAAAAAATGCTGCAACCAGCTAGAAGAAAATATCGTAAAGAGCAAAAGGGCCGCAACAAAGGCATCGCCACTACAGGCGCCACTGTTGCATTTGGTGAATTTGGATTGAAGGCTGTGGGCCGCGGTCGTCTGACTGCCCGCCAGATCGAAGCCGCACGTCGTGCAATGACGCGTCATATCAAGCGCGGCGGACGCATCTGGATTCGTATTTTTCCAGACAAGCCAATCTCCAAAAAACCAGCCGAGGTTCGCATGGGTAACGGTAAAGGTTCCCCGGAATACTTCGTGGCTGAAATTCAGCCTGGCAAAGTCTTGTACGAAATGGACGGCGTTGATGAAGCGCTGGCGCGCGAGGCATTTACGCTCGCAGCAGCCAAGTTGCCTATTCGCTGCACATTTGTTCATCGCATGCTTGGCGCTTAATTCGAGGGATTGATTATGAATACCAAAGAAATGCGGGCGAAATCCCCGGAAGAGTTAAATAAAGAGCTGCTTAATTTGCGCAAAACGCAATTTTCATTACGCATGCAGGTAGCAACACAACAGCTCACTAACACGACGCAAATGTCGCGCGTGAAGCGTGAAGTTGCGCAAATTAAAACAATTTTGACTGAGAAAGCGAGCGCCGTTAAATGAACCAGGTCGCCAATCAAGCAACTAATAAAACGAAACGTACGCTAACCGGCGTGATCACAAGCGACAAAATGGATAAGACGGTTACTGTATTGGTTGAGAGACGAGTGATGCACCCCGTACTGGGTAAAGTGGTGCGTCGCTCCAAGAAATATCATGCGCACAGTGAAAACAATGAATTCAAAACAGGTGACACCGTGATGATCGAGGAAACGCGTCCTGTTTCCAAAACCAAAGCATGGGCAGTAACCAAATTGCTTGAGAAAGCGCGTGTTGAGTAATTGTTGAATCGCGCCATGTATCATCATCAAGTGCAGTTTTAATCAAATAAAAACCCGCTGAATGCGGGTTTTTTATTTTTTATCGCTAAGCTCCAACTTCATAAAATTTTTAATATCAAAAAGTATTTACGAGATAAATATTTTAACTAGTGTTCTCTTTGTGAACAGTAAGTTGACACGCACGAAAGTGCCGGTCATGGCAAAATTGCATTTCCTCTAACCAACGAGAGTTTCTCATGTCCGCTAATAAATTATTTGACTTGTCAGGGCGCGTTGCTCTGATCACAGGTGGTTCTCGCGGGCTTGGCTTGCAAATTGCTCACGGTTACGGCGCCATGGGCGCGAAGCTGGCACTTACCGCGCGCAAAACGGCTGAACTGGCAGAGGCGAAAGCCGAACTTATGGCGGCTGGCTATGAGGTATTTGTTTTTGCGAGCGATCTGTCGAAGCCGGAAACAATCGCGCCTATGGTCGATGCCATCATCGCGCATTTTGGGAAGATTGATATTTTGATGAACAATGCGGGAGCCTCATGGGGCGCGCCGGCAGAGGAATATCCGCTTGAAGCCTGGAATAAAATCATCTCGACTAATCTGACGGGATCCTGGTTGGTGGCGCAGGCGGTGGGCGCAAAAAGCATGATCCCGAATAAATGCGGCAGCATTATTAGTGTGGCTTCTGTTGCCGGCCTGCGTGGGCAAATGGGCGCGATGCAGACGATTGCTTACAACACCAGCAAAGGTGGGCTCGTCAATTTCACGCGGGCGTTGGCGGCTGAATGGGCGAAGTACAACATTCGTGTGAACGCGTTGGCCCCGGGATTTTTCCCGTCGAAAATGAGTGAGGGTGTGTTGAAGATGATCGACAAACAAATCATCAGCATGACGCCACTCGGACGTTTAGGTGGTGATGAAGATCTGATGGGCCCGGCGATTTTTCTGGCGTCTGATGCGGCGAGTTACGTGACGGGGCAAATACTTTCTGTTGATGGAGGGATGACGGCCGTTTGACTTTTACCATTAAATTTTGTCACTCACCTCGTGCAGGCGTCGATTGAGGTAAGCGATTTCAGCGGTATGCAGCAAATGATATTCAGACACCACACCGCGTGCCTCAATGCGGCGTGACTTTTTTCGATGCCGGCACTCATCGCAAATGCTATAACGGCATTAAGTTTTACCACGGGTGTGGGCGTATGTCGCATCAATGCGCTGTATAAAAATGAAATTTGCATCCAGTCAATTTCTCTTGGTTAACGTGCGTTCAGCTGTACCCGCAATTGCGGCTTGAATTTTGTACGGCCAGCCTGGCGTAACAGCAGCGTACGATCAATTGGCGCGACAGCCGCAGTTATTGATGTTCGATTCCAAAACGAGCAATCTTGTTCTTCCAGCGGAATCAGCGCGCCGTTGAAATCCGTACTGGCATTGCGTTTTGCATCATTTAAGTACATCAGCGAGAGGAAACCCACGGCTTCGGCTTGGTTGGGCATGCGCTAAACAATCAGTTGAGCCGGATCATATTGCCTCTGTGCAAACTTCACCTCGAATCAGTGCGTCATTTTTGGTGACGGAATAACCCTCATTGAACACCAAATAAGTAACAACATGGGTAACACCAACTCGCTTAGGAAACGCATCCGCTGGGTGATTTTCATATGGGTTTTTGCCTTAGCAATTTTTTTGGCGTGAACAATTTTGGCTCTCACAGCGGAGGCTAGCATCATGTGTGTGCAATAGCTTTCATGCGGCGCAGGTGGCCTAACTTTGATTGAGCCGTTAGCTGCGCTGGGAATCTTTGCGGCCCACGTTGGCGCTTCGTCCAGGCTTGGCACATCGGTTAAATAGTAGCCGCCGAGTTGTTCCTTGGTTTCAGCAAACGGGCCATCCGTAGTAAGCATTTTTCCGTTGCGTACACGAATTGTCGTCGTTGAGGCTACAGGATACAATTCCGCTCCGCCATGCATGACGCCAGCCTCGGCCGTTTCCTTGCCACGACCGTATAGCGCGCGTACACTTTTTTCAGTTCGCCTTTGAACATATTCGTCCAGCTACTTTCTGCATCGTAAATCAAAAGTATGTATTGAATGAATTTGTACTTGTGTTTGATAGAAAGCTGCCAAGAGTGGCGGGTTACAACGAACGACATGCCCAATATCGACATTGAACCTGAATAATAATCAGTGCAAATTAAGAGAAAGGAGCGGGCAAAGAAAAATCTAAGAAAGGACTTGCATGGTTTTGCTCATTAGTATTATAATTGCGGACTTTGCTGCTCCAGCCGTGGCTTCGTAGGCTGAGAGTCTGTTTAATATTTGCACTAGTGAGGCGAGGTTATAGCTTCTGCAAAATGCAAATAAGTCCAAGCGTCGGCCGAAGCCGGTTTCATAAGCGCAAAGACAAGCGTTGTTTTCTAACCTGTTAGTTATTTCATACAGAAATAACTGGCTGAAACGGTTCCAAAACTGGCTGCAAGATTTCTCAAAAATCGGGAATCAAGCGGGTAAGTTGGAGAGATAAATAAAATGATCCAAATGCAGTCGATACTCGACGTGGCCGATAATACCGGTGCACGATCAGTAATGTGTATTAAAGTCCTTGGCGGCTCCAAGCGTCGCTACGCAGGTATTGGTGACGTGATTAAAGTCAGTATTAAATCCGCCCAGCCGCGTGGTCGCGTCAAAAAAGGCGAGGTCTATAACGCTGTCGTAGTGCGTACCGCCAAAGGCGTGCGCCGTAACGACGGTTCGCTTATCAAGTTCGATGGCAACGCTGCCGTGCTCTTGAATGCAAAATTGGAGCCTATTGGCACCCGTATCTTCGGGCCAGTTACGCGTGAATTGCGTAACGAGCGCTTTATGAAGATCGTGTCGCTGGCGCCAGAAGTGTTGTAAAGGGCTAATGACATGAACAAAATTCGTAAAGGCGACCAAGTGGTCGTCATCACCGGCAAAGATACGGGTAAGCGGGGCACTGTGTTGCGCATGATCCCTGATCAAGATCGTTTGCTGGTTGAGGGTATCAATCGCGTTAAGAAGCATACGAAGCCAAATCCAATGAAGGGTTTGACTGGCGGCATTATTGAAAAAGAGATGTCGATTCATGTTTCTAACATTGCTATTTTTAATCCGGTCACCAGTAAAGCTGACCGGGTAGGCTTCAAGACGTTGGAAGATTCACGCAAAGTGCGCGTGTTTCGCTCTAACGGCGAAGTCGTTGACGCATAGGGGGTAGACAATGGTTCGCCTACATGCAGTATATAAAGAGACGATTGTGCCAAAGCTCATGAAAGAGTTTGGTTACAAGTCGGTTATGGAAGTGCCGTCCATTAGTAAAATCACCCTCAACATGGGTGTCGGTGAGGCGGTTGCTGATAAAAAAATTATGGATCACGCGGTCGGTGACATGCAGAAAATTGCCGGTCAAAAGCCGGTTGTGACTTTGTCAAAAAAATCAATCGCCGGTTTCAAGATTCGCGATGATTATCCGATTGGTTGCATGGTTACATTGCGCGCCAACAAAATGTACGAATTTTTGGATCGTCTGGTGACAGTGTCACTGCCGCGCGTTCGGGATTTCCGCGGAATTTCTGCTCGATCTTTTGATGGCCGTGGCAATTACAACATGGGCATTAAAGAGCAAATCATTTTTCCGGAAATTGAATACGACAAAATTGATGCCATTCGCGGCATGAATATTTCCATTACTACCACCGCGAAAACGGATGCAGAAGCGAAAGCGCTTCTCGCCGCATTCAAGTTTCCCTTTAGAGGTTAAGCGCATGGCTAAGCTATCAGTTATTAATCGCCAACAAAAGCGCGAAGTCATGGTCAAGCAATTCGCGGCAAAACGCGCTGCGCTAAAAGAAACTATTAATGACCAGTCGATTTCTGAAGAAGATCGTTATCAGGCGCGTTTGAAGTTGCAGGCATTGCCTCGCAACTCCAGCCCAACGCGTTTGCGTAACCGCTGTGCCATTACGGGTCGTCCGCGTGGTACTTATAGCAAGTTTGGCCTCGGGCGCAGCAAGCTGCGTGAAATAGCAATGCGTGGCGAAGTGCCAGGCATGGTCAAAGCCAGCTGGTAACGGCAGAGCGACGGAGAAAAAATTATGAGTATGAGTGATCCGATCGCCGACATGTTGACTCGCATCCGTAATGCGCAACAGTCGGAGAAAATTGATGTAACGATGCCCTCTTCCAAAGTGAAGACGGCAATCGCAAAGGTATTAAAAGATGAGGGTTACATTGAAGACTTCGCCATCCGCGCAATTGACGGCAAGGCTGAGCTCAATGTGAGCTTGAAATATTATGCGGGCAAACCGGTTATCGAGAAGATTGAGCGTATTTCGCGCCCAGGACTTCGCGTATATCGTGGCCGTGAAGATATCAAACCTGTCATGAATGGATTGGGTGTAGCGATTGTATCTACTTCACAAGGTGTAATGACAGACCGCAAAGCACGCGCGACCGGTATCGGTGGCGAAGTGTTGTGCATCGTGGTTTAAGGGGCCGAAGCTATGTCACGTATCGGTAAACAACCCATAACAGTTCCAGCTAAGGTTGAAATTACGCTTAGTGCAGAAAAAATTGTGGTCAAAGGTCCTTTGGGAACGCTGACTCAGGCAGTTTCCAAAGATGTGATCATCAAGCAGGATGGTGCAACCCTCACATTGGAAGCGGCCAATGATTCGCAGCACGCCAATGCGATGTCTGGAACCATGCGTGCGCTGTTGGCAAATATGGTTCATGGTGTCGATAAGGGCTTTGAGCGTAAGTTAAATTTGGTAGGCGTGGGTTATAAAGCCCAGGCACAAGGTGCCAAACTCAACTTGGCCCTTGGTTACTCGCATCCAGTAGTTCACGACATGCCTGAAGGTGTGAAGTGCGAGACCCCAACGGCGACCGAAATCTTATTGAAGGGCGTTGACAAGCAAAAGGTTGGGCAAGTTGCTGCCATTGTTCGTGGCTATCGTCCACCTGAGCCATATAAAGGCAAGGGCGTTCGTTATTCGGACGAGGTCATCGTTCTTAAAGAAACGAAGAAGAAGTAAGCGAGGCTACTATGATTGATAAAAATATATCCCGTCTGCGTCGTGCCGCTAAAACGCGCGCTACGATTGCACGTTTGAAGGCTGTGCGCTTAACAGTGCACCGCACAAATTCACATATTTACGCGCAAGTCATTGATGCTTCGGGATCAAAGGTTTTGGCTGCGGCTTCAACCGCAGAAAAAACCGTGCGCGGCGAATTAAAGAATGGCAGCAGTAAAAATGCGGCAATAGCAGTAGGCAAGCACATTGCTGAACGTGCAAAAGCTGCTGGTGTAACCGCTGTCGCGTTTGATCGCGCTGGTTTTGCCTATCACGGTCGCGTTAAGGCTTTAGCCGACGCAGCCCGTGAAGGTGGCCTCACGTTCTAATCAAGGATCCAATAATGGCAAAGATCGAACGTAATCAAGAAGACAAAGGCGACGGCCTTCGCGAGAAAATGATCTCGGTAAACCGCGTCACCAAAGTGGTGAAGGGTGGTCGTATCCTGGCATTTGCTGCGCTTACCGTAGTGGGTGATGGCGATGGTTCCATTGGTATGGGTAAAGGCAAATCAAAAGAGGTGCCGGTTGCTGTTCAAAAGGCAATGGAGCAGGCTCGCCGCAAGTTAATCAAGGTGTCGCTTAAGAACGGTACTTTGCATCATACCGTTGTTGGCAAACACGGCGGTACCAAAGTGTTTATGCAGCCTGCTGCTGATGGTGCCGGTATTAAAGCTGGCGGCGCAATGCGCGCCGTATTTGAAGTTATGGGTATTACCAATATTTCAGCTAAATGCCACGGCTCTACCAATCCATATAACGTAGTGCGTGCAACACTACACGCGCTGTCGCAGATTAGCCGTCCGTCAGAAATTGCCGCCAAGCGCGGTAAGACGGTCGAAGAAATATTTAGCTAAGGAGACTTGAAATGACACAAAAAACTGTCTCGGTTACTCAAATAAAAAGCACAATTGGTCGCTTGGAAGCCCATAAAGCGTGTGTGCGCGGCTTGGGTTTAAAGCGTATTAACCACACTGTCACTGTCATTGATACGCCATCGAATCGCGGCATGATCAACAAGGTGAGCTATCTCCTCCGCGTTGAAGCCTGATTGCTTCATAACGGTGTAGACATAAGATAGAAAAAGGTAGAAGAAAATGGAATTAAATACGATTAAGCCTGCTGAGGGCTCCAAAAAGAATCGCCGCCGCGTTGGACGTGGCATTGGTTCCGGTTTGGGCAAGACGGCAGGTCGCGGTCATAAGGGGCAGAAATCACGTTCCGGCGGTTTTCATAAAGTCGGGTTCGAAGGCGGTCAAATGCCTTTGCAACGTCGTTTACCCAAGCGTGGTTTTATTTCTCTTACGCGTAATGATACGGCGCAGGTGCGTTTGTCCGAAATCAGCAAGTTGCCGTTGGATACGATTGATTTGATGGCGTTGAAGCAGGCTGGTGTCGTTCCTGGATTTTCGCTCGCCGCCAAAGTAATGTTGTCTGGCGAAATCAGCAGAAAAGTTAACTTGGTCGGAATTTTGGTTACTAAGGGCGCGAAAGCAGCAATTGAAGCTGCTGGCGGCTCGGTAGAAGAGGTTGTGAAGGCCGTTGCGCCGCGCAAACTCGCCAAGAAATAGTAGATAGGAGCCGAGTTGTCATCAAACCCTTTAGCAGCAGTTGGCAAAATGAGTGATCTGAAGCGCCGTTTGGTGTTTCTGGTGTTGGCTCTTATTGTCTTCCGCATCGGAACCCATGTTCCTGTTCCGGGTATTGATCCAGCCGAGCTCACCAGATTGTTTCAGCAGCAGCAGGGTGGAATATTGGGCATGTTCAACATGTTCTCGGGTGGGGCATTATCCCGTTTCTCTGTTTTTGCGCTAGGTATCATGCCGTATATTTCTGCTTCAATTATCATGCAACTAATAACGGTTGTGTCACCGCAGTTGGAAGCGCTAAAGAAAGAAGGCGAAGCGGGACGTCGCAAGATTACGCAATACACCCGTTACGGCACATTAGGATTAGCACTTTTTCAAGCGATTGGTATTTCAATTGCGCTTGAATCTCAGCAAGGCTTGGTCATTGAACCGGGGATGATGTTCCGATTTGTAACGGTTGTTACATTGGTTGGCGGGACGATGTTTTTGATGTGGTTGGGCGAACAAATCACTGAGCGCGGTATAGGCAATGGCATTTCGTTGATTATTTTTTCAGGCATTGTTGCAGGTTTACCTAGCGCTCTTGGTCAGACTCTCGAGTTGGCGCGCAATGGGACAATGTCAATCCCGGTTGTTATATTGATTGCTGCTTTGGTTGTAGCTGTCACCATGTTTGTTGTATTTGTTGAGCGTGGGCAGCGCAAAATTTTGGTTAACTACGCTAAACGGCAAGTGGGTAATAAGGTTTATGGTGGGCAGTCCTCACATTTGCCGCTGAAACTGAACATGGCAGGTGTTATCCCTCCCATTTTCGCCTCTTCAATTATTTTGTTCCCGGCCACAGTAGCCGGCTGGTTTGGTACTAATGAAAGAATGGTTTGGCTCAAAGATGTTGGTGCTGCGCTAGCGCCGGGCCAGCCGCTTTACACAATATTGTATGCGGCAGCCATTATTTTCTTCTGCTTTTTTTATACTGCGCTTGTTTTTAACTCAAAGGAAACAGCAGAAAATTTAAAGAAAAGCGGTGCTTTTGTTCCGGGTATCCGTCCCGGCGAACAGACTGCCCGCTATATTGACAAGATTTTAATGCGCTTAACATTGGTTGGGGCAGGCTATATCACCTTGGTATGTCTGGTGCCAGAGTTATTGCGTAATAGCTTTCCTACAGTACCATTTTATTTTGGCGGCACTTCACTTCTGATCATCGTTGTGACCACCATGGATTTTATGGCTCAAATGCAGGCTTATATGATGTCGCACCAGTACGATAGCTTATTGAAGAAAGCAAACTTCAAAGGCTCAGGTTTCCCGGTTCGCTGATCAATTGATCAGCAACGGCTCAGGAGAAAAGATTAAGGCATGTCGAAGGAAGAAACGATTCAGATGCAGGGCGAGATTGTTGAAACTCTGCCGAATGCGATGTTTAGAGTAAAGCTGGAAAACGGGCACATAGTGCTGGGCCACATTTCAGGAAAAATGCGAATGCATTATATTCGCATTTTGCCGGGAGATAAGGTCACTGTGGAGCTAACGCCCTACGATTTAACCAAAGCACGTATCACCTTCCGCGCTAAGTAGTGCGGAAATACGAAGGAGCAAAAAATGCGAGTTCAAGCATCCGTAAAAAAAATCTGTCGCCACTGCAAATTAGTGCGACGCAAAGGCGTGCTGCGCGTGATCTGTAAAGAACCACGTCATAAGCAGCGCCAAGGCTAACTGGAAAAAGAAGGTACATCATGGCCCGTATTGCTGGTGTAAATATACCAAATCATCAACATACCGAAATCGCTTTAACCGCGATCTATGGTATTGGTCGCCCCACCGCGCAAAAAATTTGTGAGGCCGCAGGTATTGCGCGCTCCGCAAAAATCAAAGATTTGACTGACGGTGATATGGACAAACTGCGTGAGCAGATTGGCAAGCACACCGTAGAAGGTGACTTGCGTCGCGAAATATCCATGAGCATCAAGCGATTGATGGATTTGGGTTGCTATCGTGGAGGCCGTCACCGCAAAGGGCTGCCAACTCGTGGCCAGCGTACACGCACCAACGCGCGCACCCGTAAAGGGCCACGCAAGGCCATTCGTTTGGCTAAGTAAGCCGGCGAAAACAAGTTTAGAGTGAAGGAATAAGCATGGTTAAACCCACCGCTGCAACACGTGTCCGCAAGAAGATTAAAAAGAATGTGTCAGAAGGTATTGCGCACATTCACGCGTCGTTCAATAACACTATCATCACGATCACTGATCGTCAGGGTAATGCGCTTTCATGGGCAACGTCTGGCGGCGCTGGTTTTAAGGGCTCACGTAAATCTACACCGTTCGCGGCGCAGATTGCGGCTGAGTCTGCGGGCAAGGCGGCTCAGGAATGCGGCATCAAGAATTTGGAAGTTCGCATAAAAGGCCCAGGCCCAGGTCGTGAATCCGCTGTGCGCGCATTGAACGCACTTGGTATTAAAATTTTGTCGATCGCTGACGTGACGCCCGTGCCGCATAATGGCTGCCGTCCACCCAAGCGTCGTCGCATGTAATCGTAGGGAGATTCCAAAGTGGCTCGTTATCTTGGTCCTAAATGTAAGCTCTCTCGTCGTGAGGGAACCGATCTTTTCCTGAAGAGCGCAAGGCGTCCGCTCGATTCAAAGTGCAAACTTGAATCGCGTCCGGGTCAGCATGGCGCAAAGCAGAACCGCGTATCCGAATATGGTACGCAGTTGCGTGAAAAGCAAAAAATTCGCCGCATGTACGGTGTGCTTGAACGTCAGTTCCGCACCTATTTCGCGGCAGCCGAACGCCGTAAGGGTGCAACCGGCGAGAACCTGCTGCAGATGCTTGAGTCGCGTCTCGACAATAGCGTTTATCGCATGGGGTTTGGTTCTACTCGTGCTGAGGCTCGTCAGTTGGTGAGCCACTGTGGTGTGTTGGTGAACGGTAAGGCAGTTAATATCCCGTCTTATTTGCTCAAGCCCAGCGATGTTGTAACGCTTAAAGAAAAAGCGCAGAAACAATTGCGTGTAATTGATGCGCTCAAGCTCGCTGAAGCAAATGGTTTTCCAAGCTGGGTTGAAGTTGACACAAAGAAATTCATTGGTGTTTTCAAAAGCCTGCCTGACCGCGCTGAGTTTGCAAATGATATTAATGAGCAACTCGTCGTCGAACTGTATTCAAAGTAAGCTGTTTTTCGGGCGCGCCATGTCAAGCATGGTGCGTCTTCACCTTTTATAGAGGCCCTCGTCAATGCAAAGCAATGCTACGACTTTCCTGAAGCCGCGGATCATCGACGTCCAAAACATTTCTCCGTCCCACGCCAAAGTGGTTATGGAGCCGTTCGAGCGCGGTTACGGCCACACGCTGGGCAATGCCCTGCGTCGTATTTTATTATCCTCAATGCCAGGCTATGCACCGACAGAAGTTAAAATTGTCGGCGTATTGCATGAGTATTCCACGATCGAAGGCGTGCAAGAAGACGTTGTTGATATTTTGCTAAACCTTAAAGGTTTAGTGATGAAATTGCATAATCGCAACGAAGTCACACTCAAGCTGAAAAAAGCTACAGCAGGTGCGGTAACAGGTGCCGACATTGAGCAAACGCACGATGTTGAAATTCTTAACCCCGACCACGTTATTGCGCATTTGACTTCCGGTGGCAAGCTGGATATGCAGATCAAGATCGAAAAAGGCCGTGGTTATGTTGCGGCTACGGCTCGTCGGGCCGATCATGACAACCGCACGATTGGTTCGATCCTGCTTGATGCGTCATACAGTCCAGTTCGCCGTGTATCGTACGCAGTTGAAAGTGCTCGCGTTGAGCAACGTACAGATCTGGATCGTCTGGTGATGGATATTGAAACCAACGGTGCGATCGAGCCCGAAGAAGCGGTTCGTTATGCTGCGCGCGTATTGGTTGATCAGCTTTCCGTATTCGCAGACTTGCAAGGTACGCCGATGCAAACTGAAGAAGCGAAAGCACCGCAGATTGATCCGATCTTGCTACAGCCAGTGGATGATTTGGAACTGACCGTTCGTTCTGCCAATTGTTTGAAAGCCGAAAATATTTACTACATTGGTGATTTAATTCAGCGTACCGAGAATGAATTGCTCAAGACGCCAAATTTAGGCCGCAAATCGCTCAACGAAATCAAGGAAGTGCTTGCCAGCAAAGGGCTTACTTTAGGCATGCGCCTGGAAAACTGGCCGGTTGCAGGATTGGCTAAATAGGGAATATCTGCACGTTCTTTATTAGCAGCCAGTTTGGCTAAATTAGCAACTTTATTAACCCATAACGATAATAAGGCTGGCCTCAAAAATGTTGGGGCAGAGCGGCCAAGATTGAAAAGGAAATAACCATGCGTCACCGTCACGGACTTCGTAAACTTAATAAAACCAGCTCGCATCGTTTGGCGATGCTGCGTAATATGACTAATTCTTTGTTTCAGCATGAAATCATCAAGACTACATTGCCAAAAGCCAAAGAATTGCGTCGCGTTGCTGAGCCTCTTATTACCTTGGGTAAAGAGCCTACTCTCGCAAACAAGCGTCTCGCATTCAACCGTATGCGCGATCGCGATATGGTTGTGAAATTGTTTGCTGAACTGGGTCCTCGTTATAAAGAGCGTAAAGGTGGTTATTTGCGTATCCTGAAATTTGGGTTTCGCAATGGCGACAATGCACCTATGGCATTGGTTGAATTGGTGGATCGCCCCGAAATTACAGAAGAGCCAAAGACAGAAACCACAGGCGAATAAAACTTCGCTGAATGGTAATTCAAGTATTTATATAAAGCCGGGCGTGCCCGGCTTTATTTCGTATATGTTTATATTTGAGTATCGCCATGACTATCCGTCCGCCTCTGAATAGCCTCATTCTGTCGAAACTGCCCCACATTGGTACTACAGTTTTTGCGGCGATGTCGCAGCTGGCACAGGAGGTTGGAGCGATAAATTTAGGTCAGGGATTCCCTGATTTTTCATGTGATCCGCGCCTGATCCTAGCGATGACAGAGGCCATGCAGGCAGGCCATAATCAGTACGCCCCCATGGCCGGTATGCTCGTATTGCGCGAAGCGGTGGTTGAAAAAGTGGCCGCACTTTATGGGCATCAGTATGAGGCTGCTCACGAAGTCACCATTACCGCCGGTGCAACCCAGGCGATACAAACTGCATTAACGGCCATCGTGCATGCCGGTGATGAAGTCATCATTTTTGAACCGGTATTTGATAGCTATGAGCCGGTTATCCGCATGAATGGCGGTATACCGGTTTATGCAAAATTGCGCTATCCCGACTATCGCCCTGATTGGGCGGAAGTGCGTGCGTTGATTACGCCAAGGACGCGCGCGATCATGATCAACAGCCCGCATAACCCAACTGCTACCTTGCTGTCAGCAGATGATATGCATGAATTGGCAAACCTGCTGCGCAATACCCAGATCATTTTGATCAGTGATGAGGTTTACGAACATATGGTGTTCGATGGCGTCAAACATGAAAGCGTGGCACGCTACCCTGAGCTGGTTGAACGTGCATTTGTGATTTCTTCATTCGGTAAAACTTATCACGTCACCGGCTGGAAAATTGCTTATTGTTTGGCACCCAAAGCCCTCATGCAGGAGTTCCGCAAGACGCATCAGTTTGCCGTTTTTTCCGTTCACACTCCATCACAGTACGCGATTGCGGCCTTCATGCAATATGCAACTCATCTAACGCTGGCTTCATTTTATGAGGCGAAGCGTGACTATTTTTTGGCAAAGGTAGCGCCGTCAAGATTGCAATGGTTGCCGTCGAAAGGGTCCTATTTTGTGACCGCTCGCTATGCTGGCATTGATGAGTATCGAGAATTAGACGATGTTACGTTCGCCGCACATCTGACTCGGGAGCATGGTGTAGCCTGTATACCACTATCGGCTTTTTATCACGATGCATTCGATGAATCTGCAGTCAGGTTTTGTTTTGCAAAAAAAGAAACAACACTGGCAGACGCGGCAGAACGCCTTGTGAAAATTTAGATTACCTTACCCGTTCATCGGGCTCAGGCTCAGATTCAGGTCCAGATTCTAGCACCGTCATTCAATCAAAATAACGCGATAGTCGTTTACATTGGTGCGGGTGGGGCCGGTCACAATAAGTTCACCCAATCCCGAGAAGAATCCATAAGCATCATTTTGTGCCAGGAAGGATTTGGCATCCATTCCATCGGCTTCTTCAACGCCCTTCATTCCCGTCCGCGCCTTATTCCGCGCGGTGTTTAGGGCATCTGTCGGCATGAACGCGCCGGCGTTGTCTTCGCTACCGTCAATGCCATCTGTATCGCAAGCCAAAGCGGATACACCGGACAATCCATTCAGCTCGATGGCGAGCGACAACAAAAATTCCGTGCAACGTCCGCCCCTGCCGGTGTTTTTGTCACGCAGCGTCACCGTACATTCGCCGCCGGAAATGAGCGCAACCGGAGGTTTAAATGGGTGATGATGAGTGCGAATTTGCCTACACAGCGCAGCATAGACTTTGGCTACTTCGCGTGCTTCTCCAGTCACGCTGTCACCCAAAATCATGGGGGTCACACCGTGCTGCTGAAAAAATGATGCGGCCATTGACAGGCTTGCATGCCCAGTTGCAATGACGCGATTATCCACCCGTGAAAAAACAGCTTCACCGGTTTTATGGGTTTCAGCGATCTCGCCACGCGCGCCTTTAGAAAGATGGCGCGCAACTGAAATCGGCGGCGTAATGCGATACGCATTAAGAATATTTAGCGCGTCTTGGTAGGTTGAATCATCCGGCGCAGTAGGGCCGGATGCCACTGAAGATGCATCATCACCGGTTACATCCGAAATAATCAGCGATACCATGCGCGCACCACAAGCGGCGGCCAGACGGCCACCCTGAATCGCGGATAAATGTTTTCGCACCACATTCATTTCCTGAATTGGCGCACCGCAATTCAACAAATCTTGGGTCACCGTTTTCAAGTCAGCCATAGAAATATCGCCTGCTGGCAGAGATAATAAACTCGAGCCGCCTCCAGAAATCAGCGCAAGCACCAGATCGTTTGGCCCGGCCGATTGCACCAGCGCTAAAATCTCTTTTGCAGCAGATTCACCGGCATCATCAGGTACTGGGTGCCCCGCTTCAACCACCCGAATGCGCGACAATATTTCCTCACCTGTGTAGCCATGCGCATAGCGTGTAATCACCACACCTTCCAGTGCGGCGTGTCGGGGCCAATAAAGCTCAACTGCCTTGGCCATTGCTGCAGCTGCTTTGCCAGCACCCACCACGATAGTCCTGCCGCCACTGCCTGGATCAGGCGGCGTCGGCAAATGTGGGGGCACCAGCATCAGAGGATCAGCTGCTGTTAATGCAGCGCGAAAGCTGTCAATCAGAAGATCGCGAGGATTCATGTATGGGAATAGTTGAGTTGGTCGCTACCAGATAGATGCCCGTACCTATTTATTTCTTTACATTCGCTTTCCGTTTATCAGCCACTCCCAGTAAACCTGCCAGATACTGACCGGTAAAACTTTGCGGGATCGCCGCTACATCCTCGGGCGTACCCTGCGCAATAATTTCACCGCCACCATCGCCGCCTTCCGGCCCCAGATCAATCACCCAATCGGCAGTTTTTATCACATCCAGATTATGTTCAATCACCACCACCGTATTGCCGTGATCGCGCAGGCGATAAAGCACCTTCAGCAATAAATCAATATCGTGAAAGTGCAAGCCCGTCGTGGGCTCATCAAGAATAAACAAGGTGCGCCCGGTATCGCGTTTCGATAATTCAAGTGATAGCTTTACGCGCTGCGCCTCACCACCAGAAAGAGTGGTCGCGCTCTGTCCCAAGCGGATATAGCCCAGTCCCACTTCCAGTAGCGTCGCCAACTTGCGAGCCACAATCGGCACCGGTTTGAAAAACTCATGGGCGTGCTCAACCGTCATCTCCAATACCTCGGTGATGTTCTTGCCCTTGTAGTGAACATCCAGGGTTTCACGGTTATAGCGCTTGCCGTGGCACACATCACAAGGCACGTACACATCCGGCATGAAGTGCATTTCCACCTTGATCACCCCATCGCCTTCACACGCTTCGCAGCGCCCGCCTTTTACGTTAAACGAAAAGCGACCTGGCCCATAGCCGCGTGCACGTGATTCCGGCACGCCGGCAAACAAATCGCGGATTGGTGTAAACAGACCCGTATAGGTCGCAGGGTTGGAACGCGGCGTACGCCCGATGGGCGCTTGGTCGACGTTAATCACTTTATCAAAATGATCCAGGCCTTCAATAGTTTCAAACGGAGCAGGTTCATCGCTCGATGCGTAAATATGATGCGACACGGCTTTATAAAGTGTGTCGTTAATCAAGGTAGATTTGCCGGAGCCGGAGACACCCGAAATACAGATCAAACCACCCACCGGTAAATCAAGCCGTACATTTTTCAGGTTGTTACCAGAGGCGCCTTTGATCGTGAGGCGCTTATTCGGGTCGAACTTGAAGCGCTTTTTCGGCACAGCAATCTGCTTTTTTCCGGACAGATATTGGCCCGTCAGCGACTGCGATGATTTTTTAATATCGGCCGGCGTGCCCTGCGCAACAATCTGTCCGCCATGCTCGCCTGCGCCCGGGCCCATATCCACCACATAGTCCGCCAGATTGATCGCGTCTTCATCGTGCTCAACCACGATTACCGAGTTGCCGAGATCACGTAACCGTTTAAGCGTGATCAGCAAACGTTCATTGTCGCGCTGATGCAGGCCAATCGACGGCTCATCCAACACATACATAACCCCCGTCAAGCCTGACCCAATTTGCGATGCCAGGCGAATTCGCTGCGCTTCACCGCCTGAGAGCGTGTCGGCCGAGCGCACCAGCGATAAATAATCCAGCCCCACATTGTTCAGAAACTGCAGACGCGCCGAAATCTCGGCCAAAATTTTATCGGCGATCGCCATTTTTTGCGGCGTCATTTTGACCGTGCCAAACCAGCGGTGCGCTTCTTTCAGCGGCATCGCAGAAATCGCGTGCAAGGTTTTATCAAATACCTTCACATTGCGCGCTTCCTTGCGCAGCCGTGTGCCCTCGCAATCAGGGCAAGCTTTGGTGGAAATATATTTTGACAATTCTTCGCGTACGGCCATTGAATCCGTTTCGTGATGGCGTCGTTCCAGACTGTTGGCCACGCCTTCAAAGGTTTCCTCACGCGTTACTGAACGACCGCGTTCACCGGGATATTTGAACGGGATTTTTTCTTTGCCAGAACCGTACAAAATGATTTGCTGTGCTTCAGGCGTGAGTTTGTCAAACGGCATATCAATATCGAATTGATAATGCGCCGCCAGGCCCGTTAATATCTGAAAATAAAACTGGTTACGTCGATCCCAACCTTTAATCGCGCCGCCCGCCAGCGATAAGCCCGGGTAAGCCACAATACGCTTCGGATCAAAAAACGTAATCTCGCCCAAACCGTCGCAAGTGGGGCATGCACCCATCGGGTTGTTGAATGAAAATAAACGCGGCTCCATTTCGGAGAGCGAATAATCGCATTTCGGGCAGGAAAATTTGGACGAGAATAAAGTTTCCTTTTCCGTATCCATATTGACTGAAATCGCTTTGCTTTCGCCTATTCGCAGCGCAGTTTCAAATGATTCAGCAATGCGCTGCTTGAGTTCCGGTGCGGTTTTCAGCCGATCCACGACCACTTCAATAGTGTGCTTTTTTTGTTTATCAAGTTTGGGAAAAGCATCAATATCGATTACTTTTCCGTTCACGCGCAGGCGTACAAAACCTTGCGAGCGGAACGCTTCAATCATGTCTACATGCTCACCCTTGCGGTTCACCACCACCGGCGCCAGCAACATTAATTTCGTCTCTTGGGGGTAGGCCAATACGGCATCAACCATTTGCGAAACCGTCTGCGCTTCCAGCGGCAGCTGATGCTCCGGACAATACGGCGTGCCAACACGCGCGAATAGCAGACGTAAATAATCGTGAATCTCGGTCACGGTGCCGACTGTTGAGCGCGGATTATGCGATGTGGCTTTTTGCTCAATCGAAATTGCCGGCGACAAGCCCTCAATCAAATCGACATCCGGCTTTTCCATCAATTGCAAAAATTGCCGCGCGTAAGCCGACAGCGATTCCACGTAGCGTCGCTGCCCCTCTGCATAGAGCGTGTCAAAAGCTAAAGAAGACTTACCGGAACCCGAAAGCCCGGTGATCACGACTAACGAATGGCGCGGAATATCAAGGCTGATATTTTTGAGATTGTGGGTGCGAGCACCGCGAATTTTAATGAAGTCCATGTGCTATCTATTTGAAAATACTTGGGTTCAACATCAGGATAGATGCGCGACCTTAATGATGTGAGGGTAGTTGCCAAGCTCTACTTGAAGTTAGCCACTCAATCGCTTCAGCTTGTTCGTCGCCCGTATCAGAACAACCTATAATGATACCGCGTTCTGGTTTCAATCTGAACCTGTTTTAGAGTTTGCGCCTATGAATTTCAGGCACAGTACCCGCTATGAGATGGCGCAACATGGATGCGGTAAAACCGCCACATAAATTTCAAAAATTGCAGGAGCAATCATGGCATCAGTTAATAAAGTTATTCTCGTCGGCAACTTGGGAAAAGACCCCGAAACACGCTACATGCCTGATGGCGCTGCGGTGACCAATTTTTCCATTGCCACCACTGATCAGTGGAAAGACAAATCGGGCGAAAAGCAGGAAAAAACCGAGTGGCATCGCATCAGTACCTTTCAGCGCCTGGCTGAAATCGCGGGTGAATACCTTAAAAAAGGTTCGCAGGTTTATATAGAAGGTCGCTTGCAAACCCGCAAGTGGACCGACAAAGACGGCGTAGAGAAATACACAACCGAAATCATCGCCGACAAAATGCAGATGCTCGGCTCACGCCAGGGTATGGGTGGTGATGGCGGCGATGGTGGCAATAGCGGTGGCAGTCGCGGGCCAAGCGGCGGCGGTGATTATCCGCGCGGTTCTAGCGGCAGTGCAGGCGGCGCGGCCAAACCGGCAGGCGCAGCTAAAGCGGGCGGCGCAGCCAAGTTTGATGATTTTGAGGATGATATTCCGTTCTAAAAACCGCGTGATCTAGCCGCAAGCCCATTAGTTTGCGGCTAGTTTGAATGCACCATGATTGCATCTGCTGGTTGGGTAATCATCATGGAGCCATGCGTCTATGAGAACTAGACTGAGCATGGCTAAATGAAAGGCAGGCCAACATGAAGTTCACCGCAAGCTGGCAATTTTTTGCACTGGCCTCCGCCGTATTTGCCGCGCTCACGGCTATTTTCGGCAAGCTTGGCGTCGCTGAAATTAATTCCAACCTCGCCACTTTCATTCGTACCATCGTCATCCTGGTGGTTACAGCGCTCATCGTATCGCTGCGCGATGAGTGGCGCGCACCGACCACAATTAGCCACAAAACCCTGTTGTTTTTAGTCTTGTCCGGCATCGCCACGGGCTTGTCCTGGCTTTGTTACTATCGCGCGCTACAGTTAGGGCCGGTCTCGCTTGTAGCGCCGGTTGATAAGTTGAGCGTGGCATTAGTGGTGATACTGGCATTCTTTGTTTTAGGCGAAACACCCAGTACGCAAACTATTATCGGCGCTGCCTTCATTGTGACGGGCTCGCTGGTGATGCTTATAAAATAATGACTAGAGAGTTGAAATAAAAGAAATGAAAAAGTTTTTGCGTTGGAATTTGCGTTTGAGTTTCGTAATCGTAATCGTCGCCAGCGCGGGCATCTTTGCCTTGTTTGCCCAAGCGCAAGAGTCGGTCAAAATTAGCCAAAAGGAAGTGCCCGAACCAGTACTAAGCGCCTTCACCAAAGCGTACCCAAAGGCCAGCGTTAAAAATTATTTACGCGAAATGCGTGAAGGCAAGACCTGCTACGAACTTGAAACAAAGGACGGCAGCACCAAGCGCGACATCATTTATGCGGCCAATGGTGAGGTGATGGAAATTGAGGAAGCCCTGAAACCAACGGAGCTTCCGCCCTTGGTGTTGGCAGCGCTGGCAGCGACTCATCCCCACGCTAAAATCATCGCCGCCGAGCGTCTTACGCGCGGCACCATCGTTCAATATGAATCAACTATCAGCGCTGGTGGCAAGAAGATTGATCTGGTGTTTAGCGATGCGGGCGAATTGATCATCCAAAAAGCAAATTAGAAAGTCGTTTATCCACCGGTGTTTACAAGCAAAAAGACCTCGAAATGCCCGTGGATGATAGAGTTTTATATTTTTAAAGCAAGCCGTTGCAATGTCATTAGCCCGGCGGCAAGATGCCTTTTGCTTTTGCTTTGGCTTCCGCCACCGCTTTCGCCAACTCTTCACCACTTTTATAATGCGGCACGCGTATCAGCATTCGTCTGGAACGCTGGATAAAACTGTTGCTGCCATCAATTTCTTCTTTCCAGTATTTTTGGGCGAGGGCCAGATTGTTTTTTTTATCAAGCAAGAACGCATTCTTCGAGCCCTGTCCGCCAAAAATATAGAGTTTCCCATCAATCATTTTCCAGGTGTCGCCATCGCCGCCCCACGGAATGCCGTAGACGATTCCGTTCGCGCAATAGCCGCCGAATTGCGGTAAGTATTTAGTCGGCTCGCGATCAAACAGCGCTTTATGTTCTGCGTTGGCAAATTGAAACGTAATGCCTTTGTAATCCGACTTGAATTGCGCGCTGCCCATCGCGTCTTTGTTATCCACAAAGTAGCTGACCACATCAAAACCTTTCAGCATCAACGCATTGCCGTCAGCATCCGGTGTGGCGTTGACGGGTTTGTAATCGCCCCCTTTGTTCTGTGCATTGATAGCTGAGCAAGCGCCAAGCAGCAGCGCCGATAACGCGATAAAAAAGAGAATGGCTGAGGCTTTGAAAAATTTCATGTGAACTCCCGAAAGTAAAATGGCACCATTGGGTTACGGGCCGCCCTGCGAATCAGACGCATCTAACGCATCGGACGGATATGACTTGGCGCGGCTGAATGTTCAACTAACTTTCAGCATGATCTTGCCGATATGCGCGCTCGATTCCATCAAGCGATGCGCTGCAATAATTTCATCGAGATTGAAAACCTGATGGATCACCGGTGTTACTGTTTTTGCTGCTAATAACGGCCACACCTTTTCTTTCAGCGCTCCTGCAATCGCGGTCTTTTGCGAATCAGAACGCGCACGCAGCGTGGAGCCGGTGATGGTTTGCCGTTTCATCATCAGAGGACGAAAATCAACTTCAGCTTTGCCGCCTTCCAAAAACGCGATGAAGCAGTAACGGCCTTCCAGCGCCAATGAGCGCAGATTTTTTTCAATGTAGTTGCCGCCGACCATATCGAGAATGACATCAATGCCTTTCTTCTGCGTAATGTTGGCGATCTCAGTCATCCAGTCGTCCGTTTTGTAATTGAACACATGGTCAGCCCCGATTTTTTTGCAGAAGCCGGCTTTATCATCATTGCCCACGGTGGTGAATACTTCTGCCCCGAACGCTTTTGCCAGCTGAATAGCGGTGAGGCCAATGCCGCTCGAGCCGCCATGCACCAGGAATTTTTCGCCTGACTTGAGTTTGCAGGTGTCGAATACATTCACCCATACCGTGAAAAAATTTTCTGGTAGGCCAGCCGCTTCAAGCATCGATAATCCTGCCGGTATCGGCAGGCAATGTGCGGCCGGTGCCGCACAATATTCTGCATAGCCGCCACCGGGCGTGAGTGCGCAAACTTTGTCACCCATCCTGAAGGCGATAACTTCTGCGCCGACCTGCACTACCTCGCCCGATACTTCCAAGCCCATAATCGGCGATGCGCCTGGCGGCGGTGCGTAAGTGCCTGCACGCTGCGCAACATCGGGACGGTTAACGCCCGCGTAGGCAACCTTGATCAGCACCTCATGCGGCCCCGGCGTGGGTAACGGGCCGCTGGCAATATGCATTACATCGGCCGCGCCCGCGCTACGAGTAGCAACATAGCGCATGGCTGAAGGCAGCGTATGAGAGTCAGACATAGAGTTTCCTTTGCATTAAAGTAGACGATAATTATAAAGTGCATGGTTGTAAACTTGGCTTGCGTTTAATCAACCTGAACAGTCCATTTGAATCATCAACTTTAGATTATCTTATGCCCATCAAAACTGCTAAAACAGATACGACCGACCTGACCGATACGCCCCATTCACTACTGGTGAAGCCGATTATCGCCACTAGCAAAACCAGACTCGCTGACATTGATACCCGCTCAACCAGCGGCTATGCAGGTGATAAGCCGGATACCATTGCGCAACTGGCGATGTTGAATGCGCAGCTGGTGCAATTGCAGAATCTGCTCTACGCCGAGCATAAATATAAAGTGCTGGTGGTGCTGCAGGCAATGGACACCGGGGGTAAAGACGGCGTAATCCGCAAAGTGTTTTCAGGGATCAATCCCCAAGGCGTGCGCATTGCTAATTTCAAAGCGCCCAGCGCAGAAGAGCTGGAGCATGATTATTTGTGGCGTATTCATAAACAGGTGCCCGCCAAAGGCGAGATCGTGGTGTTCAACCGCAGCCATTATGAGGATGTGCTCATTACCCGGGTACACGGCTGGATTGACGATGCTACCGCCGCGCGGCGCATGCGGCAGATCAATGATTTTGAAGCGGCGCTGGTTGAAGAAGGCGCCATCATCCTCAAATTCTTTTTGCATATTTCGAAGGACGAACAAAAACAACGTTTGCAAGATCGCCTGGATGATCCGGCCAAGCGGTGGAAATTTAATTTTGGCGATTTGGCCGAGCGCAAAAAATGGAACGATTATCAACGTGTTTATGAAGAAGCCATTAATGCCACCTCAAGCCCGCATGCGCCTTGGTACATCGTGCCCGCCGACCGCAAATGGGTACGCGATGTTTATATCGCCTCGGTGCTGGTGGAAACGCTTAACCAACTGAATATGCACTATCCGGCTGCAACAGCAGGGCTGGAAAAAGTGGTTATCGAATAACCATTAGGTCCGCATTTTGCCCACGCGCTATTTACGGCCCGAGTCTTTTTTGCGGCGGCGCACAATCGCTGTAAGCCCTTGTGTTAAAATAAGAAAAATAAATATTTGAAGCACTCTTTAGTCGAAATGCCGGAGCAATAAATGCCGATTTACGCGTATAAATGTGCAGCATGTGGGCACGCTGCTGATGTTCTGCAAAAAATGTCTGCAGACCCATTAACCGAGTGCCCAGTTTGCGGCAAATCTACCTATTCCAAGCAAGTCACCGCGCCCAGCTTCCAACTCAAGGGGAGCGGCTGGTACGTGACCGATTTTAAAGGCGAAAAAAAGTCCGCCAACGCGGAATCCGTTGATTCTGCCGATGCCGCTAAAACAGAAAAACCAGCCGACACCAAGCCTGCGGGCGCAGAAGCATCCAATGCTGCCCCGGCAACAGCGCCCAGTGTTGCACCTGCGACGTCACCTATTTCGGCTCCGGCCGCTTCACCTGCTCCGGCCCCGGCATCGCCTGCATCAGGTGCCAAACCTGCAGCCGCGGCCAGCACTTAAGCGAGGCTGACTATCAACATGCGTAAATATCTTGTTGCCGGTGTCCTGGTTTGGATCCCGTTGGTCATCACTGGCCTGGTTCTGAAGTTTCTCGTCGACATCATGGATCAGACCCTGTTGTTATTGCCGGAGCGGCTACAGACGCAAGCTTTGTTCGGCTTCCATGTGCCCGGTATGGGCGTCATTCTGACTTTGCTGATTGTGTTGAGTACCGGCGTGATAGCGGCAAATTTTTTCGGTAAAAAATTGCTTGGTATTGGCGACACTCTGCTGCAGCGTATTCCCATTGTCCGTTCTGTTTACGGCGGTGTTAAGCAGATTTCCGACACGCTGTTTTCATCCGATGGAAAAGCGTTCCGCAAAGCGGTGCTGGTGCGCTATCCGCAGCATGATACCTGGACAGTGGCGCTGCTTACCGGCGAGCCCAGGCATGAAGTCACCGATCATCTGGGCTTTGAAAATTATTCCGTATTTATTCCAACCACGCCCAATATCACCGCAGGATTTTTCCTGATCGTGCCGAAAAAAGACGTGATCGAATTAGAGATGAATGTCGATCAAGCACTGAAATATATTATCTCGATGGGCGTGGCTGAACCAGCTCGCGTCATCAAGTTTATCGATAACCCGCATCACACCAACGGGGCCGAGTTAAAACAAGCCGGCACCGACCCCAATCGATAGCCGTCGCGGGCATCCGTGGCGGCACCTTGATCGTCAGCAGACGCGATTTTTTGATCTTTATTTGCAGCTCAATTTCAATCGGCGTCCCAATGCTGAATTTGCTTGTAGTTATAAACGCTGATGAGCAATCAGCCACTCCATTTTTTTAGGATTTCATCATGAGAACCAACTACGCAGGCTTGATCGACTCAAGCTATCTTGGTCAAACCATCACCGTTTTTGGCTGGGCACATCGACGGCGCGATCACGGTGGCGTGATCTTTATCGACTTGCGTGACCGCGAGGGCTTGCTGCAAATCGTGATCGATCCCGATACCCCCGAAACATTCGCCATCGCCGATAAATCCCGCAATGAATTTGTACTGAAAATCACCGGCCTAGTGCGTCCGCGCCCCGATGGTACCGTGAATAAAAATTTGAAATCCGGCGAGGTCGAAGTGCTCGCCAAAGATATCGAAGTCCTGAATGCTTCGCTGACGCCACCGTTCATGATTGATGATGAAAACATCAACGAAGAAACGCGCTTGAAATATCGTT
>ENA-OFCD01000093-OFCD01000093.1-metagenomes-genome-assembly--contig:-NODE-93-length-55424-cov-3.818924_pt1 | contig 55424 bp, 59 predicted proteins | sample MGYA00153392_OFCD01 | MGnify analysis MGYA00153392 | reverse complement strand
TCAACGTGCCGATTGGCCACTAACGATTACGCATTAGGAGACCCCATGAGCAACATCAACATCAGAATTGACCCCGCCTTCAAACCTTCACCAGGCTTGATCGATCAAACCGCGGTCCGACTCGAAGCCATTGGCGACGCGCTCGCAGCCGCGCCCGAAGACCAATGGTCGAAGACCGTGATCAAGAGCGCGACGCTCGCAACGAAAGGGCTCATTGCCCTTCGCCAATTCACTTGGCGCCCACGCGACAAATTGGAGGTCATGGTGCAGGCGAACGAAGGCATGCTCGCAGCGACCACGCGAGCAATCGCACAAGCCGCGGGAGGTGCTCGCGGCACTTTGGATCACGAGACCGGCGTGCGAGGTCAGCAAGCACACGCGCGCAATCTCGTTTTCAAATCCGCGGTTGAAGAGGTGACGAACGACGTGCGCGATCGAGCCGCGCAAGTCTCGACGTCGGCGCTCGAAGCGCTGAAAGAGTTTGAGCGAGCGATCCGCAAAGCGAAGGTGCTCGCGACATTGCCGCGCGGGTCGGCTGATCTCTCGCGAGTCGCGACGATCGAGCCACAGATCCGGGCTCGACCCCTCCCAGCGAAGTTCGTGCATGACACTTGGTCAGAGCTGATCGAATCAGGAGCGACCGACGAGGCGACGGTGTTCGCAGACGCGGCGAAAGCGATCATGGTCGAGTTGCGCGACTCACCCGCGGGAGTCACCGCGACGCGGTACCAGTTCGCCCCGCGCGACGAAGTGCAGAACGAAAGAGATCTCGCTTGGCGATGGTTGCGCGCCGTCCACAAATACGAGAGCGACTTGATCGCGGAGTCGTCGATCGACGTTGCCGAAAAAGCCTTCAACGAACTTCGAGAATTGTTCGCCTACTTCACTGGGACCGACGTTCGACACCTCACGCGACCACAACGCCAAAGCCTCTATGCCGTAAACGCGAGTCCGCGCGCGAAGTGGGACGCGGACTTTCACCCGGACTTTGCTGTTCGCTTTCTTGTGAAGCCCCCGGATGGTTGGTCGCGCGTCAGCGGAACGACGAAGCAAGGGACGCTGATCCGAGAGTCGCCCCGTGGCTGACTTCGACGAGGAAAAACATCCGCGAGCCCCAAACGGAAAGTTTGGTGCGGCGCTCGACTCGACAGCCCGCGCGCACTCGCTCACAGGGCGCGCAAAGGTGACCGCGACGAAGGTCGATCATGTGCGAGCGGCGAAAGCTCACGGCGCAGCGGCGAACGCGCATGAAGCTGCAGCCGACAAGGCACGGGATCCCGCTCGCGCAGCCGCGCACGCAGCCGCGCACCTCGCAGCGGCTGCAAAACATGTGAACGCGAAAGACGATCACTCGCGGCGTGGCGGTCTCTATGCGGTCGCAGCCGGGATCGCGTTGACGAAGGGGATCGAAAAGTTCGGCGAACGCGCGAAGGAAAAAGCAGAGCGCGCGAAAGAGGTCGCGGACGTGGCGATCGAAGGCACACCCGAGGAGATCGCGCGAGCCGCGGGAGGTGCGCTTGCGAGTGAGCTTCACTCGTCGCGGTCGAGTCGGTCGGAGAGTGAGCGTCGCGGCGAACCCGAGTTGAAAACGTGGGCGAAAGGAAACGATCATGAGCAGTAGTAAACCGAGCACGAAAGCGAGCGACAGATCGAGTCACGCGAAGGGTGACGGGTCGAGCGCAGACCCGCGGCACGATCCCGCGAGAGCCGCGCGCATGAAGGCGCAAGACCGAAACGTCGACGACCTCGATCGTCGCGTCACGTCGATCGCGATGCGGCATCTCGACCCCAAGAAGATCCATCCGCAACACATGCGGGAGGCGTTGTCGTTGCACCTAAAGAGCGTCGCGCGCGACGACCCCAAGGCGCTCGACAGCTTGAGCGACGACGCGTTCCACTCCCACGCCGACGACTTGTTTCGCGCAGCCGCCGCAGAGCATCCCACGCTCGCACACGCTCCACCGTCGACGCCGACGAGTCGAGAATTGAAGAAGAAACACGGACTCGATTGGTGACGACAACTGCCAACTAGCGACTAGCAACTAAGGAGCACATCACATGAGCAAAACGAATCCCGGCAACGCACGCACCGCGCCCTTCGGAGACGGAGACGGCGCGATCGTTCGAATCTCGAAGCCGTCCGACTTCACCGACACCGCGCAGGCGCGCGGCAAATCGAGGATCGCGGGAGGCGAACAGAACCAACCTCAGAGCCGCACGCAACCGACGGCGAACGAGAAGCCCGAGCAGGGTCACGAGCCCTTCCGCCCCGACCGCGCGCAGACTCCGATCACGCTCGCGCAGCGGGTCGCGCCGCAATCGATCGCAGCGGATCGATCTCCTCATCCGCCCGCGACGTCATCGCGAGGCACCACGGGCAGCATCGGCAACGGATCGAAGCCGTTCAAAAATCTGAAATGAGCACCATCGTCTTTGGTGGCGGCGAGGTGCAGCCTCCCGCGTACCCGTTCCCGTCGGTGACGCCGGGAGGTCTCTTGCTCGTCGGCTCACCCTCGATCTCGCTCGCACTCGCGGGCGGTCCGACGTCACCGGTGATTCTCCACACGTTCGTTCTCATGGGGAGCGATGGTGCTGCGCCAGGATGGGTGCAACGCAACGACGTGACGCTACAGGGCGCGACGGTCTTCGTCGGAGGGTGCGGGAGCTTCGCGAGATACGCGCCGGGCAGCGTCTTCTACGCGCAGCAAGGGCGACGCTTGCGTGAGGGATCTCTTGGCGGATTCAACATCGCGATCCCGTTCGATCCTCCCGCACCTCCCGTTGCAGTTGGCTACGACTCGGTGACGGCGCTCTTCGTTTCGATCGCGAGTGGACAGCCTTCGGGGAGCTACTCGATCACCGTGTCGTGAGGCGCAACGTGGCCACGTCTCGGGTAGAGTCGCTCGCCATGCGTCGCATGGGTGGAATGGTTGCTCTCTTCGTTGCGCTCGTCGTCGCGGCATCGACCGTGGCGTCGTGCGGTGGGCAATGTCTTTTCCCGCGCGAAGGGTGTCAGGTGCCTTGCCCGAGCGGGTCGATCTGCGTTCGCAGCGGACCCGAAAGGCACGGCGTGGCGATCGATCTGAGTCGACACGCATGCGTTCATCTGCCGACCACGTGCAACGGTGTTGCGAGTTGCGACTGCATGGGGGATTGCGCTTGCAGCGGTGGGACATGTCTTGGCGTGCAGGGCGCTGGGCAAAGCGACGAGTACCTCCAATGTTCGTGGCAGTAGCGCGCTCTCGTCAGCATCGCGAGCGGTCAGCCTTCCGTGGTCGTTGCACTGCATGCCGAATGCGCTATATGTTCTTTTCGACATGTGGCGAATCTTAGAAAGCAAAGCGGCGCGCAAGGTGCTCGACAAAGCGCCCACCGAGATCACGAAGAAGTGGGCTCTCTGGCTCTCGATCGTCGAGCACGACGGACCCGAAGGTTTGACGCGCATTCCTGGATTTCACGACGAAGCGCTCCAAGGGGAGCATCAGGGGCATCGCTCGTCGCGGCTGAACGATCGATGCCGCGTGATCTATCGGGTCACGCGCGAGGAGTTGCTCGTCTCGGTCGTCGAAGTAACGCGCTCTCACAAATACTGAAAGCAACCCACCATGAAAACCAAGACCAAACCGAACGCACGCGACGAAGCGGAGTTTTCACCGGCCAAACGGCGCGCACGACTGACTCCCGGCGAAGCCGTTGCGATGCTTCGCGAACTTCATTCGATGACCCAAGGCGAACTCGCAAAAGCGAGCGGACTTCTCCAACCTACGATCAGCGCGATCGAGAATGGTCGCGCGGCGGTCGGGGTCGACCGCGCCAAGAAGCTCGCGCGTGCTCTCAAAGTGCACCCTGCGGTGCTCGCGTTCGCAGACTGGAACGAGAGCAGCGAGTCGGGCGTGCGTCGTTCAAAGGGCGCGAAGAGCGTCGCATGAGCATCAAGAAGCCAGGCATGGCTGAGCTCTATGCCAACGGGATCACGAGGATGGTGGATGTCACGGCGGAGAAGTTCGGTATGCGCCAATTCACGGCAGCTCAAGATCAAATGCGCGGCATCACGGACATTCGCAAGGTGCTCAACCCGAACCAGGAAGCGCTCGCGGCGATCGGCTTTCCGGGTGTTGCTCGGATCGATCGGTCGACGGTCTTGGAGGAGTTGACTCGCGCCTTCGGACCCAACCTCGCGAAGAGTCTCACGCCAAAGCCGACACTCTCGGAACTGCTCGCGCAATCGTTCCCGAAGTTCCCGAAGCCCCCGCTCTCAGAGCTGCTCGGCGCATTCGCGCGCGACCTCATCAACCCATACGACCGACTCGGACTCGCGTCCCTCCCATCGTTGCCGCGACTCAGTTTCGACGTTCTCGCGTGCTCGGACGGACCTGCCGCCGCGATGCTCACGGGTGCGAGCGCTTCGCGTGACGACGACAAGGGGCAAGCCGTTTGGTTGCGCGAACCGGTCACAGACTCGCGGGCGATCGAGGTCGTCGACGAGATCGTGTGTGCGTTCTGCGAACAGGTCGTGCTCCCCATCGGTGAAGAACTGTACGAAGTAACGACGGGGAAGCGACGTCGCCAAGTCGCACCTGTGTGCGTGGGATGTTGGACCGAGGAGCAGCGCAAGCCCGGCTCGCTCGACCTCGCAATGCGATGGGCGCTCCGTACGCGCGTCATCCGTTTCACGGTCGACGGAGAGCAGGACGGCGACAAGATCCCTCGCGGGCGACTCTCGCTCGTTCCCCCAAGCGACGACGACGAGACAACGGCATAACCAAAAAGAGAAAGCCCCCGCGACGTCGGAAGCGTCCGGGGGCATGGCCCGACCCTGAGAAAGAGGATCGAACATGAGCAAAGTAGCACCGCAGTCCGACGACCACGACGACACGATCGAACAACTGACGAAGCTTCTCGCAGAAGCCGAAGAGACGACGAAGGAAGCGATCGACGAATGCGCGAAGGCGCTCGACGTCATCAAAGCGAGGTCGACACATGCCGCGCGCACGTAGAGGGACTGTCGAATACGTCGCCACGAAGGGCGAGGTCAAAGGCCACTATCGCGTCAGGGTGACCCTGAACGACGGTTCGCGCTCTCCGTGGATTCCGCTCGCACCCGGACCGCAAAGACCGGCACGCGAGGAGTGGGCGACCGAGCAAGCGGCGAAGTACACCGCGCAGGCAGCGAAAGAGAACCTGACGCCCGCCGACTTCGGGATCGTGCGGGACGGAGACGGCGCGCCGAAGGGCGAGACGTGCGCGAAGTACTTCGACCGTTGGCTTGCGTCTCGGGTGACGAGCGGTCTGCGTTCGACGAAGTGTGACGCGGGGCGCTGGAAGAAATGGATCGCGCCGCACCTCGCCACTCTCCCGATCGCATCCGTGACGACGACCGACCTCGAACGCGTGGTTGAGCGGCTCGATCGTGACGTTCGCGCGAGCAAGCTCGCGTGGAAGACCGCCGTCCATGTGTGGGGTGTCGCGAGCAAGCTCTTCGACGATGCGTCCCGCTCGAAGAGCCTCTCGCTTCGCGTTCGAAAGGACAACCCCGCCCGCGACGTGCGCGGCCCCGACCGGGGCAACACGAAGCTTCGCGCGTACCTCTTCCCGTCGGAGCTGGCGACTCTCCTCGCGTGCGAGCGCATCCCGGCGCGACGTCGACGCATGGTCGCGGTTGCCGTGTACACGGGTCTGCGCGCGGGCGAGATGCGCGCTCTCGCGTGGGGTGACGTGCACGAAGACGAAGGATACATGGTCGTGCACCAGGCGACCGACGCAGCGTCAGGCGAGAACAAGAGCACGAAGACGGGGCGCGCGAGGAAGGTCCCGATCGAGCCCGCGCTACTGCCGTTGCTCGCGTCGCTTCGGACGGCCGACGCTGACGCGGTCTTTCCGTCGCTCCCTCATCATTCGGAGTGGCCTTGGCAACTTCGGGAGGACTTGCGCGAGGCGAAGATCAATCGCGTTGGTTTGCTCGAAGACACACCCACAACCGCGAAGATTGATTGGCATGACTTGCGGCACACCTACGGGACTTGGAGAGCCGTTCGAGGCGATGAGCTGACGAAGATCAGTCGCGCGATGGGGCACTCCACGACGGCGATGACCGAGAAGTACATCAACGAAGCGGAGACCTTCGAGGGTCAGAAGTTCGGGGAGCCTTTCGGCCCTCTCTCGACCTCGCTTCTCGCCCAGGACCAGAGCGAGAAGCGAGTTGAATCGTCAGCGAATCGTCAGCGGTCGAAAGAAATCGATCAAAAACACCGACGGAACGTTGCGTCCCCAGAGGGATTCGAACCCTCGTTAGCGACGTGAAAAGCCGCGGTCCTGGGCCGACTAGACGATGGGGACTTGCATTCGCCTCACGGCGACAGCGCGCAGTTCAATAGCATGGGTCACCGCGGAAACGGAACGACAGACGACGCGACCGTGCAGTTTCTGCCAACCACAAACGGAAATGGGAGAGCGACCTCCTCTGTTCCCAGAGGGCCACTCTCCCTGTCATACGAAGCTTCTCTCAGCCCAGTTTGTGGACAGCGGCGGACAAGCGCGAGATCGTGCGCGAGGCTGCCTTCCTGTGGGTGACGCCCTTGGTCGCGCTCTTGTCGAGCGCCGAGATCGCGGTCGCGAGCGCCTTCTTCGCGCCCTCTTTGTCCTTCGCGTCGATCGCGGTGTGGACGCGCTTCACGTGCGTACGCACGGTGCTGGAGACGGCGCGGTTGCGGACGGTGCGCGTGATGCGCTGGCGGTTACGCTTTTCGGCGGACGGGTGATTGGCCACGACTGATCCTTTGGGAGTCTCCGCTCAGGTCGAACGGGGAGGCGGAAAATACGCGAAACGGCTCCATTGTCAACTCAAGCCGACCCTAAATCCGTCGGGGCCGTCAACCGGCCTTGGACGCGCCGCCGAGCTTTTTGACCGCGTCGCGGATCCCGACAACGTGAACTTCTGCCGATAGGGCGCTCTTGAAGACGCCGGCGATGTGGCCTTGCTTGTCTATCAAGAAGGTCACGCGCGAGGCCATTTTGAACAGGCCTCCAAGGAGACCCGCTGCGCCATACGACTTGGCGATGGCTCCGTTGGTGTCCGAGAGCAGCGAGAACGGCAGGTGGAGGCGCGCGCTGAACTTCGCGTGAGACTCGCCCGAGTCGAAGGAAACGCCGATGACCTCAGTGTCTTGCCCTGCCAGCTCCTCGTAGGCATCGCGAAACCCGCACGCTTCTTTGGAGCAAATCGACGTCTCGTCCTTCGGGTAGAAGTAGAGAACGACATTCTTGTTGCCTTTGAAATCCGCCAGCTTGACGAGCTTGCCGTCGTGCGTGGTCGATTCGAAGAGGGGTGCGGGGTCGCCGATGTTGAGGCCCATGATGCCTTTTCGGATGCGCGTCGTGGCGAGAGGGTGGCGCGGTCGTCGGTTTCAGTGCATGTTGCCGCCACTCGCGCGCCCGCGTTGACATGCCAAAACCTGCGTGCTTTAAGCCGCAGCCCGTTTCGGAAAAGAGTGATCGCCCATGAACACGAATCCCATCATCAACGAGCTCGAGAGCGCTCAGCTGAAATCCAACCTCCCTGATTTCCGCGTGGGAGACACCGTGCGCGTTCACTACAAGATCGTAGAAGGCGACAAGGATCGCATCCAGATCTTCCAAGGCGTGGTCCTCAAGCGCCACCGCGCAGGCGCCCGCAGCACGTTCACCGTGCGCAAGATCAGCTTCAACATCGGCGTCGAGCGCGTTTTCCTGAGCCACTCGCCGCGCATCGACAAGGTCGAGATCGTCAGCCGTGGCGTCGTGCGCCGCGCGCGTCTGTTCTACTTGCGTGGCTTGTCCGGCAAAGCGGCACGCGTCAAAGATCAAAAAGACGCCTGAAAAGCACCGGCGATTTTCGCCGATAGCGGCGCGATCCCGTCGTCGGGAATCGTCGCCGTACAGGAGTACGGCTCCTCATCCACTCCTAGGGCTCGCTTGCTCTCGGCGAAAATCGCCGGCGCTTTCCTCAGATCGATCGGGGCTCAGATTGCCGGGGGCTCGTTTTGCTAGGAGTGCCATTGAGGCGGTTACGGCTAGCCAGACCGTGGCGCACGCCATTGGGGAGAGGGTTGCACCTATCAGTGAGCGTAGGCTTAGTGGGTGGGTGCCGTAGACGATCGCGATGTGTGCAAGGTACACGAGTAGCGATCGGCGGCCGAAGAGCGAGAGCAGATCGTCGAGCTTGCCGAGTGGGCGTGCGTCGAGGAGCGATAGCGCTGCGGTGAAGGTCGCGACGACGCCGAGGCGCAGCGCTGCGTCGACGTGAGTGAGGCCGATCGCGAGAGACGCTACGCCGGCGATCGCGAGCCACTTGGGAGGCAAGCGAGCGCATGCGGCTCCCGCGAAGACGTACGCGGCCCATGGAAATAGCGGAAACTGTGTCGTCACCGCGTCGTTTACGTACGGCCTCGCGAACGCCGACCAGCCGCGCGTATCCTGTGCGTGCATCACCGGCGTGAGAGCAACGAGAGCGATCGCGATCGCCGCGAGGAGGCCTTCGGCGCGAGGCGCACGCCGCACCAAAGCTACGCCCATGAGCGCAAGCGCAGTGACCTGCAGCACGTCCACCTGAAACACACCCGCCCAATCGCCACGCAGCGCGCCACTGAGGTGCAGGAGGTAACCAAATGCCAACAGCACGAGCGAGCGCCGCACATCCCTCGCGAGAGGATGCATCTTGATGCCCGCGGCAACACCCGCACAAAACAAGAACGAAGGAGCCACCAAACCGTTCAAAAAATCGAGCGATCGAAATGCAGCACCCGCGCGAAAACCAGGCGCGAGCAGAGCATTCGTAACGTGCACCTCGATCATCACGAGCACCGCAAGCCCGCGCAACCGATCCAAGTAAATCCGACGGCCCAATCAACTCGCGAAGTAGGTGGTGGCGGCTTTCGTCGAGACCGATCGAGCCGCTAGAAGCGGCCGAGGCGCCGCACTTCTGTACGGCAACGATTCCCGACGACGGGATCGCGAAGGAAGCGGCGAAAACCGCTGCCCGCTACTCGACTGGCTTGGGGGGTGGGCCGAGCTGAATGCGCTCGCCGAGGTACGCGCCGATGAGCGTGAACATCACGCCGATACCGGCCATGATGATGTAGAGGAACGTAGGCATCGTGCGGACGGTCTGGCTCTGCACCAGCAGGTACGTGCTCGGGATGGCGACCAAAAAACTCGCGACGACCGGCTCGATGAAGGTGCGGCCCGGCGAGATCATGCCGACCAAGAGCCCTCCCAAAAACCAGACGGGGATGCAGATGATCATGCCGTTGCCCCCCTCGAAGTCGATGGCGGTAATCACCATCGGAAGGCCAAAAACAAGGGCGACTGTGAGCACGCCTTGGACGGCGATGGCGATGGCCATCCAGGTGACGGACACGCCGTCTTGCTGGTAGCGACGCTCTAGCTCTTCCTCTCGGGTTCGCTGATTCTTTGCGGCGACTTCGATCTTCGAGCCGCAAGAGACGCAGCGGGTGCTGCCGGGGGCGTTGGTAAAACCACAGGACGAGCACGTGACGGTGGCGGCCATTTCCACCGAAGCCTACAACCGCGAGGCCAAAGTTCGCAAACCTTATAGCAACAACCCAAGCACATGGCGGCGGACACAGCCCCCAACACGCGTTGTGATTCACCGAAGGAGGCGACAATTCGGGAACCTGCTGGTTTGGCTGCTGTCGTAGCCTTGGACCGCCCGCGTTTCGCCTAGAAACCTGTTATCCTCGAGGCAATTCCAGTGTCTGCACACGCGCCCCAGCCTACGTTCGAGTTCGATCTCGACTCCGAGAGGGAGAAGGTCGACCCTGAGCTGCTCGAATTGCCCGATCCCCCTCGGCAGGAACGCCGAACGACGACCGCGCTCTTGGCGGTGGTTGCGGCGGCGTCGTTGGCGATGGTCGGCGCGCTCTCACGTGACGCGGCCTACTCACTCGCGTCGCCGACTCCCATCGAGCTGGGCGACTTGCAGACCGCGGCCGCGGCGAGCTTCGGCGCGAACTCTTTCGTCCAAGGTGAGGCTCGACTCGGCGGTGTCGGCGCACTGCGTTACGAGCACCCGTTCGAGTCGGACACGTATCGCCTCGCGCCCGTCGCGGGCCGCAACGACGTCTGGGTCGAGATCCGCGTTCCCGCCGGCGAAGAGAGCGCGCGCTACGTGCCTGGCACCAAGTTCGAGGGTCGGCTGATCCCATTCGAGCAGGGCGGCCTACGCCACCGCGGCATCGCCGATTCAGTGCAATCATTGACGAGTCAACCAGTACCCCAGAACGCTTGGCTGCTCGTGGATGGGCAGACCCCGAGTGACTCACGCGGCATCGTTGCCCTCTGCGTGATGTTCCTCGGCTTCGCCGTGTGGAACCTACTGACGCTGTTGAAGCTGCGCCGCAAGGTCAGCTGACCGTTCCGTAGCCAAAGAACAAGGCCGCGACCCACCGAGGATCGCGGCCTTTCTGCTCGGGTTTAGCTCGCGATCACTCCGCGGCAGCGTCCGTGGGGCTCACGGGCACGACGGGCGTGAGCTTGCTCTTGAAAGACGGCACGCCCGAGCTCACGCTCCCGCTACGCATCGGCACCCACGACGCGCGCCTGCAGTCACTCGATCACGTGGACACCGGCACCTTCGGCGGATCGCTCGAGCTCGAGGGTCCGACGTTCCCGCTCACCACCAGCCACGCATCGGTGACGCTCGGACTGCCCAAGGACGTTCGACCGATCGCGGTCCTCGGCGGTGATGAAGCGCAGTGGTCGCTCAACTACAAAGATGCGCTCGCGCTCGCGCTCGCGCTCGCGCTCTCGTTGGGTCTCGCGTTCGCGTTCTTGCGCCAAAGGCGCGAGCGAGGCGCTCGGCACTGCAGCGCTGGCTCGCTCGAGTCATGTTGCTTCGCGTCTCCCGTGACCAGCAGCCGGTGCTCTGGGTCTGCTTCGAGCAGCCACCACTCGAACGGTGATCGCGGATCGGGCGAAAAACTCACGAGCGCAGAGAGATCGCCGGTGATGGTGACGTCCGCGGATTTGTTGTTGGTCGGAACGAGCAGCTCGTTGCCTTCGACTTTCCAGCCCTCCGCTCCGCTCACCGAGAGCACGTGCACTTTGTATCGCAGCGGGACGCGAACGACTCCGAGGTCCGTTCCCGAGCGGAGGGTCAATCGATAGACGAACTCCGTGCGCTTGCCGACGTGCAGCGACCGCGAGAGCTGGAAGACGGTCGGCTCAGCGGTCGGGACGTCCGGATGCTCCGCGTCGAAGTGAAGCGTCGTGCCGAGCACGCCCGACAGCTTGGCGCCCTCGGTGACGCGTCCGTTCTTCAGCATGGCGTCGACGGTGTTCACCGGGCCCGGGAGGGTGAGCGCGCGATCTGCGCCGAGCGTGACCTTGCCTTTGATCGTGAAGTGTCCCTGATCGGTCCGCAGAAAATAGTGATTCGCGTCGAACGCAACGAGCGCTGGCACCCCACCGAGCGTCACACGTTCGAGACGCACGCTGCCCGGTGCACCGAAGAGCGGAACGTCTGCGGAGCCGAGGCGAGCACGCCGCCTTCCATCTCGAACTCGAGCTCGCCCGTCGCGGCGCTTCCCGTGAGCGTGAGCTGCTCGATCGCAAAGCAGCGGGCGGTGCATCGTTCCTCGTGCTGCATCGCACGCGCGACCCCAAGAAACTGTCCGGCCCACGAGTCCGGGGAGGGTACCGGCGGCGCCGGTGTGTCGGCGAATGCCGTCGCGGAAGCGGTGAGAGTGAGGACGGAGGCGAGCGCGAGCAGCGGGCGATGGAACATCCGTCCGTCTACGCATCAGACAGCGAGACGACCTCGCGGCGACGCCGCCTTCGGACGATCCACGCCACGATAGGCGCCCAGAGCGCGGCGGGGTCGCTGCCGCTGGTGGTGCATCCCGAAGGACGCGTCGTCGCGGGCTGCGCGATTTGCAGTGGATCGCGCTCTGCCGCAGGCGTCGCCGCCTCGACCCCGAGACCGAGCCCGTCGGGGCGCGTAGTACCGGCCGTGATCGCATGCGCCACGATCGGGGCGACGACTCCGCTCTGCGGCGGAGGTCCCCACCGCCCACGCACTGGGTGATCGCATGTGATCGGCTGCGCCCACGGGTGACGCACGGCGTACCTCGCTTGGAACTGGTTGCTCGCGCTCGTGTGCGTGCCTTGCTCGAGCTCGCCCATCCCGTCACGAAACTCGCGCCCGCCGGCGATCGGTGGCGCCGGACCGAGCACGACGTCGCCGCGCACGTTGCTCGTGTGGAGCCGAGTCACCACCCACTCGTCACTCGCGTCTGCGCCGAGCGCGGCCAGATCTCGCGGCGTCAGCTCTGCCCCCGTGCACGGATCGCACGCGCCGAGCGCTCGCGAATACTCGGTGACGACGGTCTGCGGCACGCGCAAGGCGACGTCGGTGAAGAACGCGGCGTACGCGGCGTCGAAGTCGTCCTTCGCGCTCACGCGTACGTCGACGTTCGTCGGAACGCTCACGTCGTGTTGAGTCATGGCCTCGTAGCGCTGCCTGCGTCCGAGCGCATGAACGACGACCTCTACGCCCGCGAAGATCGGCAAGGCGAACGTCGGCGCTGTCCAGCGAACGCGGAGAGGCGTGAGCGACGCCCGGCCGGCCTCGAACTCGAGCTTGTTCGGATCGACCCTGGCGACGACGAAGTGGGCCCCTCGCTTGGCAAGCGGCTCCAACAGGCCCGCGGCTTCGTCGCTGACGAGGTACCCTTGATTCATCAGCCATCGCGTCAAGTCCGCAGCTTCGGCCGCAGAAGGCACCACGACCTCGTACTCCGCCGGCGCCGTCACGGTCGCCAGCGGCGCGCCACCGTCTCGCGCTCCGGGTCGTGCCGCGACCTTGGGTCCGGTGCGCTTGCGGGGAGCGTGCTCCTCGTAGTGTCCACACGGGTCTGGCTCGAAATACTCCACGAGCCGAGGCGCGTCTTCGAGTGACAGCGCGAGGAAGCTGTCGCGCGAGATGCTCACCACGTCTGCCGCGGTAATCGCGGCGTCGATCGGCACGACGATAGCGAATGGCTGTGCGGGACCTTCGTAGCGGCTCGCGATAGTCATCGTCGTCGTACCCGCATCGCGCACCACAGCGATCTCGGTCGTGTGCGTGCCGAGCGGAGAGGCTCCCGTCACATACACGCACTGCGCATCGGCCGAGCGCGCCACGCCCGCGAAGGCCAAGAGCAGGACGAGCAAGCCGCTAGCGCGCATGGAACTGTGGTAGCTCACCGCTCGTCGTCGTGGGAGCAAACCGGATGCGCGTCTTGGTCATCGGTGGTGGCGTGATGGGGTGCGCGACGGCGCTCTCGCTAGCCGGTCGCGGCGCCGAGGTCATCGTGCTCGAGCGCAGCGTGCCAGGAGCCGAGGCCTCGAGCGCGGCCGCCGGGATCTTGGGCGCTCAGGTCGAGGCACACGGGCCCGGACCCGCGTCCGACACGCTCATCGCAGCTCGAGACGGCTACCCACGATGGGCCGAAGAGCTCCGCGAGTCCACCGGGATAGATGTAGGATACAGGCGTTGCGGCGTACTCAAGGTGGCGATGCACGAGCTCGAGGGGCACGAACTCGCAGAGCTCGTCGCGTGGCAGGGGCACGCTGGCTTGCGCGCCGAACTGCTGAGCGATCGCGAGGCGCGCGTCGTCGAGCCCGCGCTCTCGGATGGCGTGCGCTGTGCGGCCTACTTCGCAGACGACGCGCAGGTCGATCCTCGTCAACTGCTGCGCGCTCTCATCGCCGCCGTCGGCAAGCAGACGAGCGTCATCATCCGCAGCGGCGCTAGCGTTCGCTCGTTGATCCAGGAGCAAGAGCGCTGCGTCGGCGTGCGCACCGAAGATGGCGAGCTCCGCGCCGACGCGGTCGTGCTCGCAGCGGGGAGCTGGTCGTCGCTCGTGCCTGGGGTCCCCGCGAGCGTCGAGGTTCGTCCGGTGCGCGGCCAGATCGTGCAGCTCGACGAGCGACCGCCCACCGTGAAGACGATCGTGTTCGGCGCGGGTGGCTACGTGGTGCCGCGCGGAGACGGTCGCGTGCTCTGCGGCTCGACGATGGAGCGAGTCGGATTTCGTCGCGAGGTCACGGCGAGCGGTGTCGCCCACGTGCTCGGATCGGCGATCGCTTTGTGCCCAGGGCTCGGCGAAGCTCAGGTGGACTCGATGTGGTCGAGCTTCCGCCCCGAGTCGACGACTGGCGCCCCGATGGTCGGGGCGTCCACTCTGGCCGGCCTCGTGCTGGCGACAGGTCATCATCGCAACGGCATCCTGCTGGCCCACCACACCGCAGAGCGGGTTGCCATCGCCGTCTTGGGGAAATGAAAATGGATCAGAACGAAGCGAAGCTCCAGGCCGCGCGCGCGGCGATCGCGCTGTTGCCAGAGAGCGGCACCCTCGGGCTCGGCTCGGGCTCGACCTCAAAGCTGTTCGTCGACGAGGTCGGCGCGAGAGTGAGGGCCGGCGCCAAGTACCGTGGCGTGCCCACGTCGCAGTCCACACGCGCGCAAGCTCTCGCGCTCGGCATTCCGTTGATCGACGATGACGTCGCGTGGGACATCGTCCTCGCGGTGGACGGTGCCGATGAGGTCGACGACCACCTCAACCTGATCAAGGGCGGCGGCGGCGCGCTCACGCGCGAGAAGATCGTCAATCACGCCGCGAAGAAGAACGTCATCATCGTCGACGACTCCAAGCTCTCGCGGCGGCTCGGCGAGAAATGGGCGATCCCGGTCGAGGTGCTCGCGTTCGGCGTGGAGCAGACGCGCCGCTACCTCGCCGAGCTGGGCCGCACGACGCGCCGCGAGAAGGACGGCAAGGTCTTCGTGACGGACGCGGGCAACGCCATCTTCGACGTTGCAGTCGGGCCTATGGATGATCCGTCAATTATCGATCGCGCGATGCGCTCGATCCCCGGCGTCGTCGAGACGGGCCTGTTCTTGGGTCGCGCAGACGTCGTGATCGTGGCAGGCCCTTCCGGTATTCGTACGCTCACTCGCTAGTTCGGTGATTGCGTTCGCCTTCTGGGCTCACTTCTCACTTCACGCGGCTCAAGTCCGCGGCTTTCCCTTCGGACTTGTCACGGCATGTTCGCGTCGTTGCGCGCCCGCGCCATCATGTCCTCGCACGCGTCGATGCGCGCGCCGATCGTGAGCTTCTCGTCCTTGCCGTCGTGCGTCTCGACGCGTAGCGACGCGACACCGAGCAGCGCGCCGTCGAGGCCGACGATCGGGCCGCCGGAGTCGCCGTGCGCAGACGAGAACGCTCCGGCGAAGGAGTCGTCCGAGCTCCACACGAGCGTCCCAGAGCGAGAGACACGCGTCGTGCTCCACGCGACCATCGGGTGCGGGGCATCGTGACTCTCGAAGTCCGGCAAGACGTACGAAGTCATCCCAGTGCCGAACCCCTGCGCATAGAGCACCTCGTCCTCGCGCGGGCCGTCTTGCCGAAGTCGAAGCTCAGGTACGTCCGCCGGCAGCGGCGCATCCAACACCAGCACGGCGACATCGAACGCCGCGTGCACCTTGTCGTAGCCCGCGCACCTCTCGACGGCGCGCACCCCCACACGACCCCAAGGCAGCGCGCCGCCGCCCAACTCGATGCGTACGTCACTAGGCGCCATCTCCGCCGATCCAGGGGTGGTCAGCGATTGCATCACGCAGTGCTGCGCCGTGATCACGAGGTCTTCGCCCACCACGACGCCGGAGCAAAACGCGCCGTTGGCGATGACGCGCACCGTCGCGTCGCCTTCACTGGCGTGCCCGCTCGGCAGGTCATCGAGCCGCGTGTCTGCCTCGATGCGCATCTGCGTCGCGAGCGTGAGGTGCGGATAACTCAGCGCACAACCTGCGCTCGTCAGGCTCGACAGAGAGAGAACGGCAAGCCATCGCACCAGGACTCGATACTACGCAAGCCGAGTGCCACGACTTCCTCCGAGCGCACGGATGTCGCTGGTCAATTGTGCCGTAAGGTGCGAGAAACGGCCCGATGAACGGCCCGGAAGATGGCGATCGTCCTTCTATGAGGCCGAGCTTTCGATCGATCCCGGCGCCGCCGGAGAGCCGTCCGGCGAAGGTCGTGGCCTCGTTCATCGATCGCCTCGCGGAGCTCCAAGGAAAGCGTCCCTGGCTGCCGCTCCTCATCGTCGGACTGATCTCGATCTTGGGAGGTTGGCTCGCGACTCGGCTCGAACTGCGCACGCGCTACGACCAGCTCTTGCCCGAGTCTCAGCCGAGCGTCGTCGAGATGCGACGCGTGATGGACAAGACCGTCACCGCACAGAGCGTGATGATCATCCTCGAGGGAGACGATACGGCGAAGCTGCGCGCGTTCGGTGATGCGCTCGTCCCGAAGCTCGAGGCGCTCGGCAAAGACATCGTGTCGTACTCGGAGGACGGCATCCGTCGCGCGCGCACGTTCCTGCGGCCACGCGCCGGGCTCTTCGCCAAGACCGAGGATCTCGAGAAGCTGCACGACGACGTCGAACGCCGCTGGGACTGGGAGGTCTCGCACGCGACGGGCACCTCGCTGGACGACGACGACGCGCCGCCACCGATCGACGCCGCAGGGATGAAGAAGCGCTTCGGCGGAGAGGGCAAGGACGAGCGGTTCCCAGACGGCTACTACCAATCGAAGGACGGTCACGCGCTCGTCGTCGTCGTGCGCACTCCGATTGCCGCGGGCGATCTCTCGCGCGGAATGACCGCACAGACTCGGATCCGCGCGACCGTCGCCGACGCCCAACGCTCGGGCGACTTCGCGTCCGTGAAGGTCGGCTACGCCGGTGATCTCTCGACGAGCCTCGCGGAATACGGCGCGATCAAGTCGGACCTTCTCGAGGTCGGTTTGATGGGCGTCGGGCTCGTGCTGCTCATCGTGTTTCTCTACTTCGCGCGCTTTCGTGCGCTGCTCGTGATGGGGATCACGATCCTCTGCGGCCTCGCGTGGACGTTTGGCCTCACACAGCTCGTCATCGGCCATGTCAACGTCGCCACGGGATTTCTCTTCAGCATCGTCGCGGGAAACGGCATCAACGTCGGCATCCTCTACCTCGCGCGCTACTACGAGGAGCGCCGCTCGGGCCGAACCGCGAAGGAGGCGATCGCAGCCACGCACAAAGCTACTTGGCAATCGACGCTCGTCGCCGCAGTGACCGCTGCCGCCGCGTACATGTCATTGTCGATTACCGACTTTCGCGCGTTCAAGCACTTCGCGTTCATCGGTGCTTCCGGAATGCTCGCGTGCTGGGTCGTGACCATTCTCATGCTCCCGGCGCTCTTGATGGTGTTCGACGCAAACACGGATCACACGGCGCTCGAGGGCCGCACGAGCTTGATCCCGCGTCTACGCTCGCGTGGGCTCTCTTACGGTCGCGTGTTCGCCGCGCTCGTGCCGCGCGCTCCGCGACTGGTCGTCGTCACCGGCGCGCTCATCGGGCTCGTGGGCGCGTGGGCGACCGTCCGATACGCCCGGAGCGATCCGATGGAATACGACCTGCGAAAGATCCAAAACGATCGCACCGCCGGCGCCGAGATGTACCGCGCGAGCGAGGTCGCGGATAAAATCCTCGGTGAGTACAAGAACTCGATGGTCGTGTTGACCGACACGCCCGCGCAAGCCAAGGAGCTCGAGGCCGTGCTGCGCGATCGATGGACGGCCGCGCCCGAGGGCAAAAAACCGTTCGAGGGTGTGCACTCGCTGTTCGACTTCGTGCCCGGCGATCAAGAGAAGAAGCTCCCAGTCTTGCTGGACACGGCCGAGCGCATCCGCCATGCACGTGAGCGCGGCTGGGTGAAGGACGCAGACTGGAAGGAGCTCGAGCCCATCCTCCCGCCGCCCGATTTGAAGCCGTTCGTCCTCGCCGATCTGCCGGAGGATCTGTCGCGCAGCTTCACCGAGAAGAACGGGACCCGCGGGACGCTCGTGCTGATTCAACCGTCCGTTTCCGAGGACGACGAGGACCTTCGATATCTGATTCGATATGCAGACAGCTTTCGCGAGACCCAATTGCCGAGCGGCCCGGTCGTTCGCGGATCGGGGCGCGCCGTCGTGTTCGCGGACATCCTGAAGGCCGTCACGAGCGACATCCCCAAGGCGGTCACGCTGTCGTTCGTCATGACGTTCGTCACCGTGTTTCTCACGTTCAGGCGCGGCATCTACTCGCTCAGCGTCTTGCTCGCGCTGTTCGTCGGGCTCGCCGCCGTAGGGGCCTATCTGTATTTCGGCGGCGTGAAGATCAACATGCTGAACTTCGCCGCTCTGCCCATCACGTTCGGTATCGGCGTCGACTACGCGGTGAACCTGATGCAGCGCTATCACCAAGACGGCAGCGACAAGAAGATCCAGAGCGCGCTGCAGACGACCGGCGGCGCGGTGGTGCTCTGCAGCCTGACGACGATCCTCGGTTATCTCGCGCTCATCAAGTCGCACAACCAGGCCATTCGAAGCCTCGGCAGCGTCGCGGTCGTGGGCGAGATCTGCTGCTTGCTCGCCGCGGTCGTGGTGCTCCCCGCCGGCTGGTACTTGGTCGAGCAGCGCGAGGCCGCGAACAAGGCCAAGTCCCGATAATCGATTATCGACGACGAGAGCGTCACGCGCACGAGCAGGAGACGTTGCCGTTGTCGACGGGCCCTTGGCCTTGCCCGTTGGGGCACGCATTCGGCTTGGGCGCGCAGAACGGCGGGGGAGGGGTGAAAGGCGGAGGCGCGCAGCCCTGACCGCCGCCAGTGCCCCCTCATGCCGGCGACGGGCACCATCACGTTCAACACGTTCGCTCCGAACGGCTCGCTCGCCACAGGGAGCTACGCGATCAAGGGAACATACCCCGCGTTCATGTCGAGCACCTTCACTGCGACTCTCTGCCACGACGTTCCGAAGTGCCGTTGATGATTGAGTAGTGGCGCAACGATCGATTGCGAGCTATACAGTCCGCATCAATCGCGCCTCTCATGGCGTCATTCGCTGAAGTCCTCTCGCAAGTGGGGGCGCAGCGCTCGCCCGGCAGGTGCCGGGATGCCTTTCCGACCCGCGGCAGCGAGGATTGGCCCCTAAGCTCCTGCGCTCTCTCGAGAGCGCGCCGCAGAGAGTCTCCAAAAAATTGTTTTCGTCTCGTTCCAGGCGCCCCCGGCGTCATTCTGGTTCCTCGTCTTCGTCGTCCGTTCAACAACAGCCGCCCGCGGAGGCGCGCTTCTCCCCGATCGTGTCCGCACCTCGCGCGCCGATAACTCCGGAGATCGCGGCCGCCATCGCAGCGTCGCCGTTCAGCGCGATTGGCCTAGACCCCGCGATCGTGCGCGGAATCCTCGAAGAGGGCTATACGGTCCCCAGTCCCGTGCAGACGGAGGTAGTCCCTCACGCGCTCGCCGGTCGCGACATCCTCGCGGGCGCCCAGACGGGCACCGGAAAGACGGCAGCGTTCGTCTGTCCTATCGTGCAGCACCTCTCGCGCAACCCCGTCACCGACGGAACCATCCGCGCGCTCGTGCTCACTCCCACGCGCGAACTCGCCGCACAGATCCACGAGCGCGTCTCGGTCTACGGGCGCTACACGGACGTGCGCAGCGTCGTCGTTTATGGCGGCGTCAGCCAGCGCCCGCAAGAAACGGCGTTGCGCTCGCGCCCGCCGATCCTCATCGCGACGCCCGGTCGTTTGCTGGACTTGATGAATCAGGGCTTCGTACGACTCGGCTCGATTACCCACTTCGTCTTGGACGAGGCGGACCGCATGCTGGACATGGGCTTCGTCCACGACGTTCGTCGCGTCTGCGCGGCGCTCCCCAAACAACGCCAGACGCTGTTCTTCTCGGCCACCATCCCGGCGCCGATCGAGCAGATGTCGAAATCACTATTGGTCAATCCCGCACGAGTGGCGATTACGCCCGCGGTGACCACTGCAGAGCTCATCGAGCAGTCGGTCGTGCACGTCGCCAAGAACGACAAGCGCGCAATGCTCGAGAAGGTGCTGCGCGACGACACCGTACTGCGCGCGATCGTCTTCACGCGCACCAAGCACGGAGCCAATCGCGTCTGCGAACAGCTAGACCGCGCCGGCATCGGGTCGGCCGCGATTCACGGCAACAAATCGCAGGGCGCACGCGAGCGCGCACTCGAGGGGTTCCGCGCCGGCACGACGCGCGTGCTCGTCGCCACGGACGTCGCATCGCGTGGCATCGACGTGGACGGCATCTCGCACGTCATCAACTACGATCTGCCGGACGTCGCGGAGGCCTACGTCCACCGCATCGGTCGAACGGGTCGAGCCGGCGCCGTCGGTCGCGCGATTTCGTTCTGCGATCACGAAGAGCGCGGCCTGCTCGCCGACATTGAGCGATTGATCCGCAAGAAGCTGCCGGCCACGGGCTCACCCGCGGACATCGCCGCCATCGCCGCCTCCGATCCCAAGCCGCTTTCCCCCGGCGAGGGACGCGGTCCGCGCCGTGGCGGTGGTCGCCCGATGAATCGCCGTCGCTACTAGCGATTAGCGTGTTCCACGACGACCGGCGCAGAGAGCGCCGGCGCTTTCACGGTGATGGCATCCTGGAGGGTCTCTTCGGAGACCATCAAGATGCCTCCCGGGAGGTGATCGTACGGGAAGTAATATCCCTGGCCGGTCTTCGTACCGCTGGCCGTCGAGGCAAGGACGACCTGCGGCTCGCCGCGCGTGATCCATGACTGCGCCATTGATGTCGTGCTCCACTGGGTGGACCCATCGGATAAAATGTAGAGCCCTCGATGCGAAGGCACCTGTTGTCGGCCCTCGAGGCCATCGTGGTACCCATAGAACCGGTTGTCCCCGCGGACCTGCATGTAAAAGCGCATGTAGTGAAAGTCGCTGATCCACTTGTTTGGGCAGTAGCTAAGGATGTCCGTGCGCGACGACGGGTCGATCATGGTCTTACCCAAGAAGTCGTAGACCCAGCGGCCGAGGTGGCCTTGCTCGTGCGAGGAGTCTGCAGGCCAGTAATTCGGCGGCGTCCCCGGGGCACCGCAGTACGGCGCGTGTTGGAGGCCGTGCGCATGACCGACCTCGTGCGCCATCACCTCTGCATCGTTGTCACCGACGCTCGCGGGCGGACCCAGTCCAGAGAGCCCGCCACCCGCGTTGTTGAGGACACCGTAGTAGTAGAGGCTCGACGGGACGCCGTCTTTGCCGTGGAGGTTGTTGATCTCCATGAGGGCCACATCGTTGCCTCCGCTGCCCATCAGCGTGTACGGCGCATGCACCGTAAGGTCGATCGATGCGATGGGGTACAGCTGCATGAAACGATCGGCGATCGACTTGAGCTTCGCGGGGCTCGTGTCGGGCACTGGGTCTCCGCCGCCCCGGACGATAGGCACGAGCTGGAGGTGCATCACGTCAGCACCGCCAACGACCGCGAGATCATCGAGCGAGCCGTCCATCGGATACCGTGACGTGCTCTTCGGCGTAGCGGCGTCTCCGCCGGCCTGATTGAGCACTACGCCAAAGGTGGCAGAAGGCTCGAGGGTGTCACCGGGGAGGTCGACGTTGATCGTCGAGTCGAGCTCCGCCATGGTCGAGGGCTTCGTGACTAGCTTGGTGTTGTACACCACACGAGTCTCGCTCCCAGTAGGACCCGAGAATCTGATCTTCACGCGCGCCGTGAGCGTGGTGGGTTGCCAGCCAGGACCCGGCGTCACGAAGATCCGCAGCACCGCCGCTCGCTTCGCGATGAGTTTCACGGCCGGGAGGCACTGCCCGCTCTTGCTGCACTCTCTGGCTGCCGTGCAGTCGTCGCTGGTCGTGCACGCGGCGCCCGCGTTGGCGAGCCCGGTGATGGTCCGATCGGCACGCGCACCGTCCTTGGCGAGTGGGACCTCGACCACCTGAAACGCGGAGATCTGGTCGATCGTGATGTTTCGCGCGAGCGAACCGGATAACGCATTGGTCGTCGTGGACGTGGGATCGTCCGGCGCGAACCCACTGCCGTCGACCGACGGAGCGGCAGCGTTTTCCGACGAGCCGCACGCGCCAGCGAGGATGATGCAGCCGAGACCGATTGAACGCTTCATGGTTTACCCAGCGACAAAGCTACAGGGTTGCAGGCGAGACGCCAGGCGTTAGGTAACCCCACCGCGTTACCCGCGCGAAGGGAATTTTATGCGGTTCGAGCCATTTGCCTCGTTCGGTGGAGACGCCGACCCTTGGTGCTGGCGGAGCTAACCCGCCAAGTTGTTGTCGCTTTCCGAAGGCGACGACAATTTTTGATCAAACCTTGCCGAGGTGGACATTCTCTCCTGAACGCCACCACGTTCACCCCCCAAGAAAAACAAATGCGCACCCCCCTAGTTCTCAGTGTCGCACTCACCACGATCGCCTGCAGCAGCGCAACGCCAGGCACGCCTGGACCGGGCGTGGACGCGGGCCCGGCGGACGCGCCCATCACCAAAGACGCGGGAAACCAAGCGCCCGCCAACCTTCGGTCGTTCGAGTCGAACGCGGAGGGGATCAGCGACGCATGCAAGGCGAGCGATTTCGTCAAGGCGAAGGCGATTCTCGATCAGGCGAAGAGCAACTGGTCGACCATAAAGCCACTCGCGCTCGCCGCGGGTACGCCGCAAACGGTGGTCGACAAGGTCGAGGCAACACTCACGATCGTCACGACGGAAATCGCTGGCAGCAAGAAGCGGGACTGCGAGACGGACGCAAACGTGCTGACGCTCGTCATCCCCGACATCTTCGACCACTTCACCTACGCGGTGCCGTCGGACGCATTGCGTGGCGACGGCGTGTTTCGGCAACTGCAGATCGACTCGGAGTACTCGGACTTCACGACGGCAGACGCGGATTTGGCTGCCGCGAACGCAGTGTGGGTGCGCTTACGCCCCGTGACCGTCACTCAAGCCCCCAAGCGACTGGACATCCCGGGTGCGGGCACTGTCGTCGCGGACACGGACGCGACGCTCACTCAATGCAAGACCGCGATCGCCAACAAGGACGTCGCCACGCTGGCGACTGCCTCACAAGCCGGGTTGGACGAAATCGACACCATCGAGACCATCTTCAAATGAGGCTCCACATGCGATCCATCGTCGTTCTAATTTTCACCGCGCTCTTCGCGTGCGGTGGTTCCTCACCCACCACCATCATTCCCGGCGCGGATGCGTCGACGAACCCCGACGGCAGCGGGACGGACGGCGCGATTGCGGTGGACAGCAGCGGAATGGGCAACTGCTCACCGGCGTGCGCCATGGGACAAACGTGTGACCCCATCGACAACAAGTGCAAGCCAGACGGCACCGGCAGTCATATCGGTGACCCATGCAGCACGTCGGGCGCGGACCCCAAGTGTGGAACCGACCCCAAGGCGACCTGCAACGACCAGACTCAGGACGGTTTCCCCGGCGGATATTGCGCCTACGAGCCTTGCTCCACGGTGCAGCTATGTCCCATCGGCGCCAGCTGCGCGCACCTTGGCGGCGAAGCCAACTCTTGCTGGAAGAATTGCACGACGAACGCAGACTGCCAGAACCGCGTCAACGGCACGGACTACGAGTGCCTCGCTATCGACCCGCTCTTTACGTCAGGCACGTCACACAAAGTTTGTTTCTTGAAGGCCTTTGCGTGCGTGATGCCGGCAGACTGCCCCGCCGGCAAGCCCATGTGCAACGTCTCGGACGCCGGTGCGGGTCTCTGCAAGTAAGTAACTGAGGCTGGCGAAAGTCTATAACGCGGGATTGCCTGCGCCAAACCTCACGCTCCGTGGCCACTCGAGCTTTTGCTCGTAGACCTGCGCGGCGAAGCTCGCGTACGCGGACGGATTGTGGAGTTGTTGTTCGGGGCTGCGAGTCTCGAACTGTTCGTCCCATTCGGAGATATGAATCTCGGGCTCTCCCGAGCGCCGATCGAAGACGTGTACGGATTCGTGCACCACCATTGCCGCGCGACACATCGGTCCGAACTCACGGAAGTAGGGCGTGAAGTAGACGCGATCCGCGAAGATGGCGTACGCGGGCGGCACGCCGTCTTTGCCAAAGATCTCCGCTGCGCGCTCCTCGGTGACGTCCACGAACCGCCGCGAGCTCTCGATCAACACCGATTCAATCGACGCGAATGAGGCGCCGATATGTCTCAATTGAGCGTCTCGCTTCTCAGGGCCGACCCGCGCCCAAGCGAAATTGATCTCGAGCGCCGCCTGGGTCAACGGACCGCTTCGATTCAAGAGCGCCGCCCGCGCAGCGACGACCCAACCCAAAGCGATGGGCTTGCTCTCCTTGTGTGCGAACTCCCGCGGAGTTAGCACCACTTGACGCGGACGCGATAGGTGAGCTTCACATCCTTGCGAGCGTCGATGCGTGGCTTGAACGTGAAAGTGTGGGCGTCCCGCTTGGTGTGGGGGTGGCTCTCGCCGAGGACCTCCCACTCACCGCCGACGGGCTCGTAGACCTCCACGTCCACCGCGGTGTCCTTGTGATTGCGAAGGCTGATCTCCCAATCAGACTCGCTCATGTTGCGGACCTCGCGCACCAACCCGAAGTTCTGGTTGTAGACGGTGATGCTCGCGTCCTCGCGCTGCGCCGAGGTGCTCTTCGCCGCTCGAACCGGGGGAGCCCCTCCGCCTGTCTCTTGCGCGAACAGTTGACTCGTCACGCACACGCCCGCGAGGGCCGAAAACAGCCGAAGTCCTACTCGCATCTCAGCACCACTTCACGCGTACACGATAGGTGACCTTGACGTCCTTGCGCGCATCGATGTGCGGCTTGAACGTGAAAGTGTGGGCGTCTCTCTTCGTGTGCGGGTGGCTCTCGCTGAGGATCTCCCAGTCACCGCCGATGGGCTCGTAGACCTCCACGTCCACGGCGGTGTCCTTGTGATTGCGGAGGTTGATCTCCCAATCGGACTCGCTTACGCAGGCCCCAAGCTCCTTCCAATTCATCTGCTTGCGGTCGCCGACCACGTCGAACGCCTCGCCCATCTTGACTCGGACCTTCTCGTCGCGCGGCGTGTGGTCGATCGCGTCCTCTCCGATGAACTGCCTGCTCCCGCTGGAGTCAGCTTTGTAGACGCGCACTGTGCCCTTCGGCAGCGCCATACCCATATGGTTGGACTCTTTGTTCTCGAAGTCCAAGTACACTCCCACCTTCTGATTGGAGACCACCTGGCCATAGCTGCCGCGGTAGTAGTACTCGGCGCCGAAGAAGATCAGCTTCTTGTCGATCTTGATGCCCTGCGCCTCGAGCAGACTGACCTGCTTCTGCTCGTTGGTGAGTAGGGTCGTCTTTCGCGGCAGCGTATAGAGGTGATACTCGAAGAAGCTCTCCTCCTTGAAGTTGCTCTCCTCCTCGTCGCGCGCGGATTTGTTCACGCTGCCGTGTGCCCACGTCTGGCTCTGTTGAAGGCGCTGAACGTCGCCCGCGACGAGCTGCAGACTAGCGTTCTCGTAGGTGGTGCCGGTGTTGTTGCTGAGCGTGACCCAGCCCTTCAGATCACCGACGGAGTCGTCGGCGTTGATGGTGAACACATAGTCGGCGTTCCAGGTCATGTTCTGCGTGAGGTAGGTGACTTCGACCTTCTGCTTGGGCGCCTGATTGTCGAGCATCCATACGAGCGTGGGCTGCGCGATCAGATTGTCCGGCACTGAAGGGAAGGAGATGCGCCCCGGGTAGCCATACGTGATCTCATTGCCGATCTTGAGGGTGGTGCCACCGGTGACCGAGAGCACCTCAGCCTCTTGCTCCTCGTCGTGGCCGGTCTTCTCGTTCCAGCGGATGACCTTGACCTTCTTGCCGACGTACTTCTCGAGCAGCTTCTCCGGAGTCAGAAGGTCATAACGATAGTTCTGCTCCAATACGCTGAAGGCCCCGCCACTCAATGACTTGATGGCGATGGTCTCGGGTTGGATGTTCTGGGAGACGTCGCGGAACTCGAGCGCGGTACGCCCCGTCGGCAAGTCGATGTTGCGCACCTCCCGAATCAACCCGAAGTTCTGGTTGTAGATGGTGACGCTCACGTCCTCGCGTTGCGCGGCGGTGCTCTTCGTCGCCTGCACCTTGGGCGCCCCTCCGACCCCTCCCGCCCCTCCGATCCCTCCGACCCCTCCGACCCCTCCGACCTGCTGCGCAAGCAGTTGACTCGTCACGCACATGCCCGAGAGGGCTAAAAGTAGCTGAAATCTTCGGGTCATGTCAGCACCACTTCACGCGAACGCGGTACGTCACTTTGACGTCTTTGCGCGCGTCGATATGAGGATTGAAGGTGAACGTGTGGGCGTCTCTCTTGGTATGCGGGTAGGTAGAGCGTGCGGACTTCACCGGCGGCGCCTGCCGAGCCAAAAATTGACTCGTCATGCATAGCAACGGCGCCGAGAACACGGCGGTCGCGAGCCTTCGCATGATCAGCACCACTTCACTCGCACGGTGTAGGTGACCTTCACGTTGCCGCGTGAGGGGACCTTCGGCTCGAACGTGAACGTGTTTGCGTCTTCCTTGTGGAAAGGCAGACTGTTCGCCAAAATCTCCCAATCGCCGCCGATGGGCTCGACGACTGTGACCGTGTCGGCCGTGTCTTTGTGATTGCGCAACGAGATCTCCCAGTCGCTCTCGGAGATGCAGGTGGAGATCACGCGATAGGACATTTGCTTGCGGTCGCCGACTACGTCGAAGCTCTCCCCGACCTTGATCTTGACCTTCTCGTCGCGAGGCGTGTGGTCGATCGCGTCTTCACCTATGAACTGCTTCTGTCCTGACTTGTCCGCCTTGTAGACGCGGATGGTGCCCTTGGGCAGCGCGGTGCCGAGGTTGTTTTTCTCGGTGTTGTCGATCGATAGATAGACGCCGACTTTCTGGTTCGATTGAAGCTGTCCGTATTGACCGCGATACCAAGATTCCTGTCCGAAGAAGCGCAGCGTGCGTTGCACCTCTACGCTACGTGAGGCGAGCAGGCTCACTTGCTTCTGCTCGTTGTCCAGCAGGTTCGTGGGGCGATCGAGCGGATAGAGGTGATATTCGAAGAAGCTCTCCTCGCGAAAGCCCTCTCGGCCGGGCTCCGTGGGGGCCTTGCCGCCGCGGTAGTCATTGCCGCGTGCATTCGACACCACGCGCCGCACGTCTCCGGCTACGAGCTTGAGGTTCGCGTTCTCGTAGGATGTGCCCGTGCGGTTGTTGAGCGTCACCCAGCCACTGATGTCTGCTTTGCTAGTATTGCTGTTGGCGGCTTCGTCCCCGATGGTGACCACATAGTCCGCTTGCCAACCCAACCCGCGGGTCAGGTATGTGACTTCCATCTTCTGCGCCTTCGCGCGTGAGTCCACGAGCCATACCAACGAGGGCTTGCTGATGAGGTTCTTCGGCACCTCGGGGAACGAGAATCGGCCCGGGAAACCGTAGGTGATCTCATTGCCCATCTTGAGGATGGTGCCATGTTTGGTGCTGAGCACCGTGGCCGTATGCTCTTCGTCTTTTCCGCTCTCTTTGTTCCAGCGGTATACCTTGATCTCTTTGCCCTCGTATTTCTCGAGGAGCTTCTCGGGGCTCAGGAGGTCGTAGCGATAGTTCTGCTCGAGCACGCTCATCGACGCCGGGTCATCGTCCTTTTGCGGGAGCAAAGACTTGATCGTGACGGTCTGCGGCTCGACTTGCGACGAGACATCCCGGTACTCGAGCGAGATGCGTCCCTCACCGAGGTCGACCTCGCGCACCTCTCGAACTAGCCCGAAGTCTCCGTTATAGACCGTGATCGCGACCTCTTTTCGGTCCGCGACGGTGGACGTTCGCTGCACCGGCGCACCCTCGGCGACCGGCGGCTTGGCAGGTGGGGCGCCGCCGCAGGCAAAAAGTGCCAATGATGCAAAGACTACGGACTGGGAGTGGGTTCTTGTGCGTCGCATAGCGTCTGGGCCCAGCATACAGCCACCCAATGCGCCTCCAAGCACAAAACGATCTCTGAGGAAGGCGGTGTTTTTCGTCGATATCTTCGCGATCCCTTCGTCGGGCGTCGTCGCCGTACATGAGTACGGCTCCTCGTTCGCTCCTTGGCCTCGCTCGGTCTCGGCGAAGACCACCGCCCTCCTCGCTTCGCGATGCAGGTAGGGTCGGTCGGCATGGCTGGGGTTCGGGCGGTTATGTGTCATAGGTGTGTGGGTCGGCGCGCTTGCGAGTATGACGGGCCTGGGTTTGGGGTGCGGTCATCCTTGGGCCGAGGCTCCTCGGCCTCGCTCGGTCTCGGCGAAAGCCACCGCCTTCCTCGCGGTGCGGGTAGGGTCGGTCGGCATGGCTGCGTTTCTGGAGGTTATGTGCCATAGGTGTGTGGGTCGATGCTGCTGCGAGTGTGACGGGCCTGGGTTTGGGGTGCGGTTGCATCCTTGGAGTACGGCTCCTTGGCCCTGCTTGGTCTCGGCGAAAGCCACCGCTCGCCTCGCGGGTAGGGTTGTTGCGGTCGGCATGGCTGGGGTTCGTGAGGTATGGTGGTCGTATGCTTGTGGGTCGGTTCGCTTGAGGTCGTGTGAGTATGATGGGCCTGGGTTGGGGGAGCGGTCGCATCCTTGGACCGATGCTGTGGCCAGTTCTGGCTCTCGTTATTATGACTTGAGGGCGGAGCCGCAGCGCATTCGGCGGTCTCTCGAGGATTTTGTGCCTTGGTCGGCGCACGAGGCAATTGACGAGTTTTATCGGCTTTTGGAGTGGCTCAATTCGCCTGCGTCGCCGTTCGAGAGCAATGACTGCGCGTTTGGCGGCGTGCAGGTCAATGAGACCAGCGGTGTGCCAGCGAGGCTCGAATGCTCTGGGCGCGTCATGGTGTTTGCTCGTGAATTGGCGCGAAATGTCGAGCGTACTTGGGTCGAGTCTATGAAAAATGACCTTCACCGGCAGCTCTCGATTGTGGACGAAGACTTGGCGTTGGCGATGATCGGAACGACGATCGTCCCGGTGCTCTATCGCGCGCTCCCGAAGGACGCGCAGCGCGGGTCTCAGCTCATGATCTCGTTCTGGTCGTGGGGTGACTCCGAGGGCGAGGTGATGGACAACCTGCGTCGCGCCGTGATCGGCCTGACGCAGGCGTTGCGCGCCATCGCCGCCGATCGTCGAGGCCGTTCGCAGGCGAAACGGCTGTAGACTTCGTTCACGCGATGAGAACTCTGCGTGGCGATGGCGTGGTGATGGTGACGATCGGCGTGATGTCGGTCGTGGCGCTCGTGTGGAACGCGTTTGTCGGCATCGTGTTTCGAACGTCGTTCTTGGCGGCGCTCGCAACCGCGCTTCCGCTGTTCGTGATATCTGCGATCTTTCGCCGACTCCGCCCCAACCGACTCATCGCCGAGGTCGCGCTCTACGTTGGACTGTGGACTCTCCAACCGGTCGTGGGAGTGCGTCTCACCTACCTCGCCAACGCGATCGGAGTTCCGCTGTGCGACCACGCCCTCAGCGCGGCGGACGCGGCGATCGGCTTTCATTGGGTCGATTGGGCGCGCTTCGTCGTCGCGCACCCGTGGCTCTTGCGATTGAACGGTCTCGCCTATGAGAGCTATGTGGTCCAACCGCTGCTCTCAATCTTCATATTGGCGAGGTGGGGTAGACCCGGCGCGAACCGCGAGCTGCTCTCGAGCATCCTCATCGCCTTCAACATCACGACCTTCGTCTCCATATTCACGCCCGCCATCGGACCGGCGGACGCGGTGGGGTTCGTGCTGCCACCGGCGGGGGTCATCCACGCGATTCGCAGTCACGCAACGACGCCACTCGACTACGTCGGCATCGTGAGCTTTCCGTCGTTTCATACCGTGATGGCCGTGCTGTTCACGCTCGCGCATCGCAATGGCCGTGTCGCCCGCTGGTTCTTCGCGGCGCTCAACGTGGCAATGCTGCTCTCCACCCCGTACGCGGGGGCGCACTACTTGGTAGACGTCTTCGGCGGTATCGTCGTCGCTCTGCTGTCGTTCCTTGTCTCGAGGCGACTCTACGCGTGGTCAGGCCGCGACGTCGCCGAGAATCGCCCGGCGAAGGCGAGTTGATCGGGTGGTGATGGTCGTGACCAGAGCGAAGAGCGCGACGCCCGCAAGGATGTCGATGAAGTAGTGATATCGCAGGTAGAGACACGCGAGCGGAATGCTGAAGACGATCGGCGCCAACACCCATCCCATGCGTCGAGCGTGATGCCACGCACCCCACCAGAGAATCAATGACATGCACGTGTGGAGGCTCGGAAAGCAGTCTCTCGGGATGCGCGTCTTGTCCACCACCTGCGCCTTGATCCAGCCCATGTAATAGACGTCCAAGTTCACATCGAACTTCGTCGTGAACATGGGGCCGACGGCGGGAACTAGGGTGTAGAGCACATACCCGATCGCCAAAGCCAAGCATGTCGCAAACGCGACAAGGCGAAACGCGCCCGGCGAATCGCGCATGTAGAGCGTGCCGAGTACGAGCGGGAAGAGAGGGACATAAAAAATGTAACATGCGGCGAGCCACTCCGAGAGCGGCTCCGAGACGATGCGCTCACACGCGAGCACGGGGGAGTGACCGAAGAAGATCGCGTGGTCGATATGGTCGAGTGTCGCGTCCTGATCACCGAAGAGGCCGCGGCCGATGACGGGCGACATGAAGTGATAGGCGAACGACAGCAGGAGCAGCGGCGCCCAATCCCGGAGCGACGAAATGGCCCCTGGCAAGCCGCGTCGCAGCATGTCCCTCGGATCGAGGTGGCCGTGTTCTTTGAGATGGCTCCCAGTCGAGACCCACACGAGAAAGATGGGCGCGAGGAAGAGCAGCAGTGTGTAGATCACACGCTGGGCCACGAGGAGCGCCGACATCACCACGCCGCCCTCGCCCGCAGTGAGGCCTTGCCACGCGCCACTCACACCGGCCATCACTAGGAGGGCGACGAGCACGAAGACCAAGAATACGTGGTGGCGGCGCGCCTGAGACTCTGCCCCTACCGGCCATGGCGTTCGTCGATATCGAACATACAGCTTGAGATCCATCACGAAGATGAAGGTGAGGATCATCTCCAAGCGCGGAACCGTGGACACTGCCAGCTCGAAGCTGGTGGCGAACGCGAGGCGTACCGCGCAGTACGCCAAGAAGACCAAGACCACCCACTCGACGGGTCGAACGCTCGCCCTGCTTGTCGCCTTGTTCACCGGCAGAAGTTTTAGATGCAGCGACAAATCAGGTTGTTGAGGCCCTGAGTGATTTCGCTCCAATTGCCAATCTTGCAAGGCCCCTGGTCACACACGGTGGCGGGTATGTCAGTGCCTTTGCTCGTGCACCCGCCGTTTTTGTGCATCTTGCCATAGGTGGGGTTGGGGCACGTGTGCTTGGTGTACCCCAGCAGTGGCGTGCAGTTATTGCCGTAAAAATGCGTGCAGAAATACGCTGCGTCCACTGCGTCGCCTTGGCCCGTCGAGCAACTGCCTTGCGTGATGTAGTGGTCGGTCGTGAGGTTCGTGAACGTGTGCATCGGGCCGTAGTCCGCGAACGCGGAGCAAATGCCCTTGCCGCAGCCTGGCGTCTGCCCACTGCACATCGTGCCGCAACCCCCGCAGTTGTCGCGGTCGCGAGCGAGGTCCACGCACTGCTTGCCGCATTGGGTGAGCCCCGCGCCGCATTGAGCTACGCATTTGCCGAGAGAGCAGAGCAAGCCCGCGCTGCACACCGTTCCACAAGCGCCGCAATTGATGTTGTCCGATTGAGTGACTGCACAGTAAGCCGTGCCGCCGTCTTGCGCTGGGCAGAGCGTTTCGTTCAAACCGCAGTTGCCACCACATTTGCCGCCGACACAGACGAGCCCATTGCCACAGGTGGTGCCGCAGGCGCCGCAATTGGCGTTGTCGACTTGCGTGTTTGCGCAATACGGCTTGCCGTTGTTGGGGCAGAGCGTGACGTTGGACCCACAAGTATCAGAGCACGCACCGGCGCTGCAGACCTTGCCTACGGGACACTGATTGCCACACGCGCCGCAGTTCGCGCTGTCTGTCGTCGTGCTGACGCAGGACACGGCTCCGCCATCGCCCAAACAAAGCTTCTGATTCACAGGGCACTGTGCGGTGCAGCCACCGGCGCTACAGACCTCGCCTGCATTGCACGACTTGCCGCACGCGCCGCAGTTGGCGGGGTTCACTTGGGTGTCCACGCACGACGCCCCGCACTTGGTAGACGCTCCAGAGCAAGTCAGCCCACACGCGCCCGCGCCGCACACCTCACCGGCCTTGCATTGCGTCCCGCAGCCTCCGCAATTGGCGGGATCACTCGACGAGTCCACGCACGCAGTCCCGCATAGCGCTTCGCCCGCGGCGCACGATTTAGGGGCGATGACGCTGTCGCCACCGCAGCTCACGACCGCGACAGCGACCGCCGAGCCCACGACGAAGGAGAGCTTCACCGCGCATTGCCAAAAGTACTTCATAGGTAAGCCCTCCAAAAGACTGCGTCCTAAATGAGACCGCGTTTTGGTCTCGAGCACAAGGCGCTCGCGTCCTTCAGCGCGGCCCCTCTAGCCCCTCTAGCCCGACGCGAAGTCGTCACTTGGGTGCGGGTGTCTTCTTCCGTTTCCTTTTTTCGAGGCTCGGGCTCGGGCTCGGGCTCGGGCTCGGGCTCTTCTGCCGCACGCTCGTCCTCGGGGATCCAGCCGTTGCGCCGCAAAAATAGGCGAATCGCGCGCAGGGACTCCAGCGCGAGGCCGTGGGACGTGTGCTCTTCGCAGAGGATCAGCGTGCGGTCGGACAACACGAGCTCCACGCGGCTCGCGTCGCTCGCCATCGTGGGGCCCGAGGCGATTGCCGCATTGATGCCATCTGCGCGCTGTCCGACGGATTGGTGAACGACCTTCGAGTCGAGGCGCACGTCCAGCACGTCCGAGAGCGGAGCCTCGAGGGTCGAACCGCCGCCGACGCGCACCGTGAGGCTCGTCGCCTGCACGCTCATGTGGATCATGTCTCCGCGCAAACGCCTACGTGTGTCGAAGACGATCCACGCGACACCGCACGCCGCGAGCGCGAGCGCCGCCAGGGGTGCGGTCATCGCCACGAGTATGGGGAGCAACACTATGAACCACGCTTGTCCGACGATGCGCGGCACGTAAGCCAGCGCGCGTTTTTGCGTGAGAGACATCGCGAGCGAGCGTTCGCCACCGCTCTGTTCTTCACTCCCGCGATAGGGTGCGTTCATCAATGTTGGGCTCTTCCGGGGAATCTGTGGGCGTCAATTGGCGTGAACGCTCGGCGCTCGTCACGTAGTTCGCATCGCGGGAACGGGTGGGGGTCCCGCCCGCGAGCTACGCGCCGAGCGCGGGTCGTGGCGGCTGGCAGAGAGGAGTGCATCGTGCGACACGTTGGGTTTCTACACCAACAGCGAGTCACACGATGCATGTTGAATCTATCCTGCGACGGCTCCAGCCGTTGCCCGGCTTTGTCTATGGCAGTATTCGATGGATGTCCACGCGACGGGGCCAGGTGCTTCACGTGGACATTGGCGCTCGGAAGGGGGCTCGGGCTGTCTGCTCGGGCTGCTTCAAGAGGGGGCGTGGCTAGCGTGGATGCCGTCGAGGTTGCGGTGCTCGAGACCCCGCCGGACGGCCTCCTCCGCAGCGCAAAACAGTGTCCCAGCTCGACGCAAACCTACGACCGCACTCCGCCCAGGACAGGGCCCGAGCCCAGCTCGCGATGAACCACACGAACGCGTGCGTCGTGTGCGACTTGCCCGACGCCCAGGGCACGAGCTCGACGGTGACGCCGCAACGCCGGCAGTCAACTCGGCGCATCGCGTACGCCAGGAAGACCGCGATCCCCCAGAGCGGCACGAACGTGAACAGCCGCGTCGCGAGCGAGTCATACCGAGGGCTTCAACAACAAGGCCCGAATTACGACACGAAAAGCGGACGGCTTTCGAACCTACGAACACGCGGAGATCGCCCTGTATCATGCCCTCGGCGGCCTACCCGAGCCTCCGTGGCTCGCCCACAGATTCTGCTGAGGAGCTCAATGTTGTGACTGACAGACGAGGCAGTCCTGCGTGCAGTTGTCTTTGGTGACGCATGTGCCCAGCTTGCCGGGTGATACTTCGCAGTTGTCACCGAACTTCTTGCACACGGAGATTGGAGCGGGCGATGACCTATGGTCCCCGCAGGCCATCAGCATCATGAGTATCGTGAACCGCGCGATCATTGGGGGAGGACAATAGCTCAGTCGGGCTCGCCGTGCGTGATGTGCTTACGCGTCTATGGAGACGCCGAGGGCTTCGATCGCGCGCTTGCACGCGCCGCATGATTTCGCGTGAGCGTCCATCCACGCGTTCTCGCTCGTGGTGGCAGAGCCGTCTTCTTTGCGCCGCAAGCTGTCCGCGTCCAGGTGCGCGGGCTTGTGGGCTCCCGTCGCTGCGGCAGCGTCGCGTTTGCAGTCTTCGCAGCTCTCGAAATGCGCGGCTTTGCGCGCGTCATCGCCCGCATAGATCGTCGCGAGCGCGTCGCAGTGGCTGCGCGATGCGAACCACCAAGCTGCCGCTCTCTCCCCGGCGTCCAGCGCGTCCAGCTCCGCGCGTCTCGCCTCGTTCAACCCCACCAACATCCGCGCTTTCTTCGAGAGCCCCGCGTCCAGTTGGGCGAGCTTCTGTTCCAGCGCTTTCACAGCGTCCGTCGCCTTCGTCATCACAAGAGCCGCGTGAATCGACGTGAGCCTATCTCGATACGCGAGATTGGCGAGAGCGCGGTCTCGACACGTGAGCTGCTCGCCGGGAGAATCGTTCGCGTCGGTGAGCATGCATTCGAAGGCGTCGTTCAGTGCTTGCTCGAGGCGCTTCTTCTCGGCGACGACGTCGATCGCTTGAACGAACGCGGTCGCCGCCTTGCTATCGACCTGTTCGATGACCCCATTCGCCGCTTGTTGCAACGAGTGGAGCGCCTTGGTGCGCCGCAAGACATCCCCCGCCAGCGCCAATGCCAGCCCGACTTGTTCGGCGCTCGTCAGCGTACCCAATTGCCCTAGTTTGTTTCCGTGATCTGCAAAGCGTCCAATACCGAGATCCGGGGAGCTCACGACATGACTCCGACACGCGCTACCCCACAGACAAACGTGAGGCTCAGTCGTCCGCTTGCTCCTGCAAGTAGAGTCGCAAGTAGGCTTGCGCCCGGCTGACGCGCTTGTATGAGTTGGCAACCGTGATTGAGAGCTGCTTGGCACATGTTTCGTGGTCCTCGAGGTCTTGGTGGTGATAGGCGTCCCATGCGGCCGCCTCGTTGGGGTGCTCTTTGACGAGCCGCTCGAACGCGGCCCAGTACACGCCGCCCGCGTCTTTGCGTTCGGTTTCTCTGCGCCCGAGCATGATCGCGTGTGAGATCTCTCGGGGAGACTCATTCGACTCATCCTCTTCATCGACAGCGCCGCGGTCGAGCACCTCTCGCTGCCTGCGATAGGCATCAATCGTGGCGTGCTTGACGATACGAAGGAAGAACGTACGGACGTTCGCGGCCTGACCGGGCTTGAACTCGGAGATGCCACGAAATTGGTCGAGGCCCTTCTCGATGAATTTGCGGACAGCTTCTTGATAGAGCTCATCTTCGTCATCCGGGGAGCCGGCGCGGTAGCTCTGCTGCACGCGTCTGACGACGACAGCAGCGGGCCTTCGCCAGCGCTCACACAACATGCCGAGCATCCGATTAATGGATCGGTCCGTACTCTCGCTCTGCTCGAGCGTGCGGGACCGGGTGGGATCTTTCCCAGCCGCACGAGTGGAGACAATGAGCTCGTAGAGCTCGGCATCCGAGAGTGTGGAAGGGTCGGCCATCCTGTAAGTCTTTTTCTGCGGCGCTCTTCTCGAGAGCCGGTTCGAATGTAGCCTACTGGGGTGGGAAACATCCAGGTGCGGGTACCGACGCACGGTCGAACGGGGCCTGACAACCTCTCTGGTTGAGCCCGCTTTAGGCTCGCCGTCATGTCCTACGAGGGTCGTTCGCCGCTGAAAGATGTCGTTCGCTCCGTGCTGCTCGGCGCAGCGATGATCACGCCCGTCGCGCTCGCGGCTTGCCAGAACGAGGTCGCGCCGCCAGCGACGCCGGATACCGTGACCGTGGTCACGCCCCCCACGATGGCCGACGCCGCAGACGCGCCGATCACGATCGCCACAGACGCGCCAGACGCCGCAGACGCCGCCCCGCCGACCGCAATCATTCGACCCCGCTGGGATCCCAACTCGGCATGCGGAGTTCCGGTGGACCGCCGCGCAGCGCTCGCGGCGATCCCGACCGGTCGAAATTCACTTCGGCGTTTGGTTGCCGCACACGCCGCCGACGCCACCGCCGCCGCACGTGTCGGGCATCACGCAGGTGCCGCAGTTGAGGAGACCGCCGCAGCCGTCGCCTGCAGGACCGCAGTTCAAGGCGAGGTCGACGCAGGTCTTCGGGATGCACTGATTCGCGTCGGGCTGACCGCATTGGCCGTACTTACCGCCGCCGCCGCAGGTGCCTGGTGCCAAGCAAGTGCCGCACTGGAGCAAGCCGCCGCAGCCGTCGCCCGCAGGACCACAGGTGATGTTCTGGTCTTTGCAAGTGACCGGCGTGCAGAGGGGCTTCGGCGGCGGAGGCACGCACGACGCGAGGTCCCAGATCATGTACTCGAGCGCTTTTTCTTGCGGCGTCATCGGGTTGCCGCTGCACTCGGTCGGGAAGTCGAGTCCCGCCGTGTTCGAGTTGGTCACGTGAAAATCGCTGTAGACCACGCGGCCGCACTGGTTCTGTTTTCCCCACGGAGTGTCGAACGTGTAGTGCAGGGGGAAGTTCGGATTTTGGCCGATGGTGTACATCCATCTCGCCGCGGGCGCGTTCACCGCGTCGAAGTCGTGGCGCGGTGAGTTGACGGTCATGCGCGGCGGGACCTTGCTAGAGAGAGCTCCTACGAGGTCGAGCCATGACGCGAACGTCTTGCCCTTCTGGAATGACGTGTCGATCTCGCCAGTGGCCGAGTTGAACGTTCCGGCGTTCACGTTCCACGTCGCAGTCGATGACCACGGGGCGATGTTGAATAGCCACGTGTAGCTGAAGTGGGTCGCGAAGACGCGTCCGCCGTTGTCCGCGTAGTCGATGACGTTCTGCTGATCGCCCTTCGCCTTGATGACCTCCTGGCCCCAGCAGGGGAAGAGGACTTGGTCATAGTCCTTCAAGGTCACGAGGCTCGTCACGAGCTGCGACTCCGGCGGGGTGGCGTTGTTGATCTGCGCGCCGTTGCCCGTGTAGAGTTCCATGCGACCGGTGCCGCCGGGGTTGTCGAACTCTGCCTGATCGACGCCCATCTTGAGGAGCACGCACTCCATGCCGTCGACGGCGCCCGTCGAGATGGCCGTGAGCGGGATGTCGCCTTCACCCTTGTTGCGCGGCATGTGGATGTCGCCGACGGCGGTGGTCACACACTGCGAAACATTGAAGGTGACTTGGCGTCGCCATCGACCGAGCTGAATGACGACCGGGATGCCGTTGCCCACGGGGACGTTGGTGAGCGTGAAGGTTCCGTCGACCGCCGTCGTCGTCTGGACGAGTGGGTCGCCGGTGACGTCCGCGCCGCACTGGCTGCACTGCACGCCCTTGGTGAACGGCTTGATTGCCGAGTTCGGAACGTAGACGAGCACTCCGGGCACGGGGTCGGGTGAGCCGTACTTCTGGATCGTTCCGGCGACGACCTTGCCTGTGATCGTCGTCGTGCCGCTGTCGCACGCCACCTGTTGCTTGCAGAGGTTGAGACACGGGACGCTATTGCCGCAGACGCTGGACTTGCCGTTGCCGCCGCAAATGTTGGGGAGCGTGCAGGTGCCGCAGCTGAGCAGACCGCCGCAGCCGTCCCCGGCAGGCCCACAGTCGAAGCCGAGCGCGTTGCAGGTCGTGGGGTTGCAGATCACCGCGCCATCGGGGCGGAAGCTGGAGGTGCCGCCGCACTGACTGAAGCCCTTCCCACCGCAGAATTCCGGGGACTTGCAGTCGCCGCATTGGATCAACCCGCCACAGCCGTCCGCGTTCGGACCACAGCTGAAGCCGGCCTCCAGGCAGCTCTTGGGCTTGCAGCCTTTGTCGATGATGCCGGCCTCACTATTGAAGACGTTCCCGCCGTCGTCGGTGCCGCCTTCACCGCCGCCGATGAAGGTGCTGACGCCCGAGTCGTCTCCGCACGAGGCGATTCCCCCTGCGAAGGCGGCGATGCCGACCAAACCGACGAGCGCAAAACCGATACCTTGAACCCTCATGGGAGCCTCACACTAAGTGGGTTACCAACTACAGCGTCATAGCCGCGAACTAGCGGAGTGCCGATTGACCCAACTTCCCAGAATAGGACCATTGACCGATCAACTCCAGGCAAATTGTCGGCGCCTTTCTCAATACAAAACCGACTTTGTCGGCTGCACATCTTTATGGCCGGTGGTCCTGGCATCCGTCATCGGGACTCAGTCTCAACCGCTATAGAAGCCAACGGCGGCGTGACTCACGAGCGAGCCGTCGTCGGAGTCGATCGATTGCTCGTAGTGCAACACCGAGGCGGAGCTCGTCGGGCCGAGCGCTTCCAACAACGTCCAAATCGGCGCGAGGCCGCATACGCGCCGCGTGTCCAGATCGGCGGCGACGTGCTCCCAGAAGTCGCCGCTCTGTCGCGTCGTGGCGTGCGCGAGTGATTCGCGATCCGTCTTCTCGATGGCGGCGAGCGCCTTCTTGTCGGGCGCCTGGTCACCGAAGCGCGGCCCCACGTGCGCGAGATCGGCGCCGGCGATCACCACCACCCTGCCGGGACGTTCGTTGACGATCTCGCGGAGCGCGTCCACGAAGCGCGCGACGTCGTCCGTAAGGCGAGGCTGCTCACCGCTCACCTGCTGCTCTCCCAACCCCGCCAAGATCGGGACGACGCGCGCCGCACGGTCGCCGAGGGCGTGCTTGAGAAACACGGCCTGGAATTCGATCGAGTGCTCGCGCTTGTGATTGAGCTCGTCGTAATAGGGGTCGAAGCGCGCGGCTCTCTCGAGCTTGGCGATGACGTCGAGATCCACATCCAGCGGGCCCAGCGGCGTGTCGTAGGACTTTCGCGTCAGCGAGAAGGGCTCGCGCATGGGAGCGTGCGAGGTGCCGAGGAGCACGAACGTCTCGGCCTCCGCTGGCAGCGCAGCCGCCGCCAGCGCCGCGTACGCGCGCCCGTAGCCAGCGGCACCGCGCCAAGGATCGATGTGCGGAGAGACCAACCCGACGATCCGCCCATGACTGCGCTTCTTGGGCTCGCGCGGGATGCACTTGGTCTGGATGTAGTCGGTCAGCGCCGCGGGCTCGTTGGGATACGCGGCGCCCGCGTGAGAGGCCTCGCGCGTGTGGCTCTCCGAGAACGCGCGCTTGGTCGCAAGGAGTCGCGCCTCGAACGTCTCGCCCTCGAGGAAGCCTGCCTCGTCGAGCTCGCGCGCGAGGTCGAGGACTATCGCGACAGGCACCTTCGTCTTGATCTCGCGCTGCACTTCTGCGGCGATCTCGGCGCAGGTCGAGGCCCCCGTCATGCGCGCGACGATCTGCACGAGCGCAGGCGGGAGCACCGCGTGACCCTCCGCGATGCCCTGAGTGTCTCGCAAGACGAGCACCTGGCCGTGCGCCGGATCGGGCACGAAGATGGTCTCGACTGCGCGCAGCTTCGGCCTGAGGGGAACCGACATCCACACTAAATGCCAGCCATGCACGACCGGACGCAAGCCATCTCCAAGCAGGCCTTCGGCGAACGACAACAACTAAGAGGATTGGGCGACAATCATTACGTTCCGGTGTATGAGCACGGCTCTTTTTCGAGGTCTGCCGTGCCCGCTTCAATCGTCGATGCCGTTCCGTTTGCTGGAGAGCTCCCCGCTGAGTTCTCCGCCGAGTCTTTCGCTGGGGCCTGTCGTCGCGGGTATTTGCTCTTGCTCTCTGGCGCGCTCCGCGGCTGGGGAAAGGCGGAACTCGCGAACTGGCTCGGCGGACCCTACGAGCGCCTTGCGTGTTCCATCGACGACGCGTCGTCTTCGTGGCCGCCGCCTTCGTCTGGCAGCGTGAAGCCCGCGCGTATCACCGAGCTCTTGGACTTCGTGCGCGCCGATGTGCTGATCGTGTTGCGCGAGCTCACGGCGCCTGCAGGCCTCCGCGCGTTCGCGACGCAAGCCGTGGACACGCGGCTCGTTGCGCTCTCTCGAGACCTGGATGGCACAGAGACCTTCGTGCCACGCTCGCGCCCTCGAATGTCGCTCGTCGATCGCGCGCTCTCGCTCGTCGCCGTGGATGCTCTCGTGCGCCCGAGCGACTACACCGAAGCGCTCTTCGTCTGCACGCGCTGCGAGATGCCCACGTTCGATCGCGTCGGGCGCGTGCTCGATATGTGCGCGGTACACCGCAGCGGCTTCAACGTGCGCGAGTCCTGATCTCCTCAGCGCCTCACTTGTCGTCGTTGTCTCGCGACCCAGCCTTCGAGGTCGGTCCTCCCGTCGCGCGCCAGCTCTGGGAATCGAGCCGCGACGTCGTGTTGCTCAGCGGGGTCGCACGAGAGATCGAACACCCGAACCGAATTGCTCTCTTCGTCGACGAGCACCTTCTTGTCGCCCGTGCGAAGGGCGAGCAACGTCGCGCCGTGATCTGCGAACGAGCGCACCGTGCGCGCCGTGCCGTCGAGCATCGAGTGGCCCTGCCAGCCCGGCGGCGGATTCAGTCCCACCAGCGCGGCAATCGTCGGCGCTACATCGATGAGACTCACCGGCTGCGGAGCGCGCACCGACTGGGTCGTCACTCCGGGTACGACGATGATCATCGGCACATGCAGGTTCTCTTCGTAGGCGTAGAGCGAGTGGGCGAGCCGTGCAGATGGCGGTCTATGGAAGAGATGCAGCCTTGGCGAAGTGCTACGCAAACGCCGCTTCCGAGCCGCCGATGCACAGCGTTGGGCAGACCTACCGGCTCACCCCGAGCGGCCCCAATTACATCTCCTCGCTCGCGTCCAGCCCTGATTCCTCGACGCGCAAGCTCGACGCGTGCTGCAACCTCACGCTCGGGACCATCCCCACGAAGCTCGCGTCGAACCGCGAGCGGCTCATCACCCTCATCGCGCTCTGCCCCAAAAAAACTATGCGAGACGACGAAGAGTGGTGCGAGTGGTGAAATTTGAACTATCACTTTGAGCGCTCACGGCTTGGCGATCCCCGTAAAGTAATTGAAGTCATAGTAGGTGGGCGAACTGATAATGGCCTCGCCGTTCGCTTGCAGAACGCGGGACTGTCCTCGCCAGAGCTCGAAGTGCTGCGCGCCGAGGGCGAACGGAACGCGAGTATGGGCGAGTCCGGCCGGCACGGCCTTCGTGACTAGCCCGCCGCCGGTGGTCACGCGGACCTCGGCCGGTGAGGTGAGCAATGTGGTGATGAACAGCGCCTCGTCCACGCCGCCGCTGCGGTTGGTCACCGGTCCGAGCGGGTCGTTCGTGGCGACCGCGTCCTTCGGGTGCGTGCGATAGAAGTAAAAGAGCTGGTCCTTCGTGATCGCGGGCCGTGTCCCGGTTCGGTACCAGTCGATGAAGTAGCGCCCGAGCTCGGTCTCTCCGATGTGCGTCTTGAAGAAGCCGGGAGCCGTCACGTACTCGTAGGGCCAGTATTTGCTCACGTCGTCGACGGGGCTGAAGTATGAGCCCTCGCCGAAGTCGTTCCACGTGACGAGTTCGACCCAGTCCGCCTTCTGCGTCTCGATCACCGACCGCCACTGCGCCTCGATGCCTTCGCCGCCGTTGAACTCGAAATAGCGCCGTCCGTCCGTCGTCTGTTTGCCCCCCCAATACTGAGGTGTGACCGAGGCCATATAGACGGCGCCATGCGCGTGGAGCACCTTCGCCGCGGCTTCGTTGTCTGCCGCCAGCGCGGAGGGGACGCCCGCGGCCCCGAAGTAGAAGAATCCGTCGACCGTCTGATTCCACCACGTCACATAGTCGGCTTCGATGTTGGGCTCCGTCATTGCGCCATAGTTGGTGAGATAAAACCCAGGGACGAAGAATGGATCAATTGCAGCTGCGCGGAGTGCGCCGAGCGTTTTGTTCTTCCAGAAGTCGAGCGCCGCGGTGGGGTCGGGCCGTTCGCCGGCGAAGGTCGAGAGCACCGGCCGGTTCTTGAAGCGGAAGTAGTTCGCGTGCCCTTGGTACGTCTTCATCATCTCGATGATGTCGAGCGCGGTCAGATCGCCAGACATGTCTTCAGAGAAGAAGAGCGTGAACCCGGTGCCGAGTTCTTTCGCCGCTTGGAAGATCGCCGCGATGTCGACCTTGTAGTTGGCGTTCCTCCACGAGCCCGCGTTCAGCGCGAAGCCTTCGATGCCGGCGCCTTGTGCCTCTTGTATGTCGCGCTTGTAGCCGTCCACGGATCCACCGTATGTGCGGATCGCGACCATGTAGTGCGCGAACACATGGCGCCCGAGCGAGGGTGGAGCAACGTCGGGCAATGCACCCTCGGCGGGTGCGACGTCAGCGCCGGTCGCGTCACTCGCGCTCGCATCCAACGCTGGCGTTGCATCGTCCGAGGACGAACACCCAACTGCAGCAAAGAAAACGACAAGCGGGAGCGGCGAGTTTAAGAGTGAGCGGCGCATGTCTCCTACGTTACATCAAAGGTCCGGGGCGCTCATCCATGATGCACGTCCGCGCAGTCAACTGATCAGAGCACGCCAAAGCCGACAAGATGTCGCTGGCGCGCGTTCGCTCTCGATTGGCGCGAACTCGCTGCATTGCGCCCGATCCCGCGCTCGTCAAAAGGCGAGCTTGACCCCTCGTCGAGTCCCGGTCGGTGCTCTCGCGTCGCGCGAGCGTGCGGCGCCCGGTGAAACCTTTGGAGGCCCACGAAAATCTCATCTTCGATGCTTTCCTTAGCTTGTTGTTCGCTCTCGTTCTCGATGCGGCGTGCTCTTCTTCGTCGGGCACCGCCGCCGTCGCGGTCGACGCGGGGTCTGACTCACCGTCGACTTGCGACAAGGCTCCCGCGGCTGGCTACACCCAGGTGGTGCCGCCGAGCGCGGACATGACCGGCACCCACACGGCGATGACGCTCACCAAAGACGGCTACCCCGTGATCGCGTACTCGGTCCACATGTCGGCCGACAACAAGAGCGAGGACTACTACGTGGTTCGCTGGGACCCGTGCGTTGGCGCGTGGTCGACGCCGCTCAAGTTCGACACGGGCAACGGTCTCGAGTCGGGCCTACCCACGCGCGTCATCTCGATCGCGCTCGACCCGACCGACGGCCGCATCGGCATCGCATATATGAAGGACTACAACATCGTGCAGGCCAACTCGACGCGCGCCGCGTTCGTGACCTTCTCCGCCGACGGTGGCAAGACTTCTCGGCGGGCACCAAAGTCAGCGTTCACGCCGTCGAGCAAGGCAAGGCGTCCGGTGACCGAGACCCAATCAACAACCCCGCGATCGCGCTTCGTGGCGGCAAGACCTTCGTCGCCTATAACCAGGAGAACGAGGCGCGCGGAGCCGTCAGTTGCCAGCCCGGCATCGTCCTCAAGAGCGGCGGGGCCGCGGGTGGACCGTTCACTCAAGAGGTCATGAAAGACGACCTCGCCCCGACCTATAACGGCTTCGCCTTGGGGGCGGGATTTCCCATCGGGCTAGCCGTCGACGACGCCGGTGTCCCCGCGGTCGCTGCGCACGTCGCGCCTGCAATGGCCTACACCATGAAGCTTGTGTTCTTCCGACCGGGCGCGGTCGGCACGCCGATCATGGACTCCGCGAACCAACAGAACGACATCGGCTCGGCGTCTCTCGCGCTCCAACGGCAAGTGCAACGTTGCGACGATCGCGAACGTCGATTACCCCGTCGGCGTCGCCGCATCCGGGTCCGCGGTCTTCTGGCTCGCCGACAATCGGCTGACCAACTCGGGCGATCTCGACACGTGCCCGATCGTCGGATGCACGCCGCAGCTCATCAACGCGGTCAACGTCGATTTCCCCATCGACTTTTCGCCCGGGCCGCACACCGGACCCGTCTTGCTGACGGACGGCACGTACCTTCAATGGATCGCGAAGGACGCTTCGCCCAACAACACCAACAACGAGGTCTACTCGTGTCCGATCGTCGGCTGCGACCACTTGGCGCGTGATGTCGCGCAGACGCCAGACGACGCGACCCAACTCGCGACCGGCGGCAACCCGCGCAAGCTATTCTACCGATACACGCTCGGCGCGGCGCGCACGTGCCAGTTCGGTACGCCGTTCGCTGCCTGGCACTCCGCCGTTTTACGTCATGAGCGCCGCTCCTACGGCGTTCGACGCGCCAATCCTGGTCCGGTGCAGCACCTTGATGCCCGGACTCTGTGACCCCACGAACGCCACCGCTTTTAGGTCGACGAACCTGAATTCATGGGACACCTTCGGGCTCGACAGGGGCGCTGGCGTCGACGCCTATTACTACCTTGGACAGGTCGAGCAATACTACCGACTGGTCCATGGCCGCGCCTCCTACGACGACAATGGCGCGTTGATCAAGGCGCTCGTGAGCGATCCGGGTTGCTATCCGGCGAACACGTGTCCAGTCGACCCGGGTCCCCCCCCACAACAGGACAGCCCGGACTTCGACGACGCATTTTGGCATTCCTATGACAAGACGTTTCACTTCGCGCCGAGTCAAGCCGAGCTGCCAAACTCGGTGGCGCTCGATGTGGTCGGTCACGAGTTTCAACACGCGGTGACCGAGTTCACGCTCGGGCTCAAATACCAGGACGAATCTGGAGCTCTGGACGAGTCGTTGTCCGACGTCTTCGGCGAGCTGATCGAGAGCCACTATCGGCCGGACACGGCCAACATCGCGCTGTTCGGGGAGGACACCCTAAATCCAAACGACGTCCGAAACCTGAGCGATCCGAGCCTGTCCAAGAAAGACCCCCAACCGGACTACTACCTGAACACCGCGCCTTGGCCTTCTGTGGCGTACGACGTTGGCACCGCGGACTACGGTGGCGTTCACACCAATAGCGGAGTGCCCAACAACGCGTGGTACCTCGCGACTATGGGCGGAACGAACAAGACCTCCCAAAGAAGCGTCGATCCAGCCGATGCCCTCGGGGTGGTTGCGTCCGAGAAACTTTACTACGCGGTGATGACCAGCCTCGGCCCGAGCCCGAACTTGATGTTCGTGGACTTTGCGCGAGCGCTGGTCCAAACGTCGTCGGGTGCCACTGCCGTCGGTTGCGCTTGGTTCGCGGTCGGCGTGCTGACGGCGGACGAGCTCAAGTCGAGCTGGAACATCACGACCTGCGACGAAGCGGACGGCGGCACGCGAAACGTGCCCCACGACGCGGGCGATGCGGGCGATTCGAGCGACGCCGGAGATGGGGGCGATGCAAGCGATGCGGGTGACGGCGGCGTTGCCCCAGTGGCGGCCGACTTCGAGGGAATGAACATCACGGTGCAAGGCGTCAACGGCGAGTTCGCCACCGCCACCATGACGCTCGCCAAGGTGACCAGCGTCGCGTCAGTCGCGGCCTGGCAATCCAATCACCTCAGTGAAGCCGGCAGCATGAGCTCGTCGCTGCCCTCCAATGCAACAGTCTTTACCTTCCTGGACAGCGCCCAGCCTGCGGGCATTGTCGGATTCCCGTCGGTGTTCAGCGGGACCAACTTCTCCAACCGCTATGGGCGCAGCAACCTCATCGCCGTCTGGCAAGACATCAACAAGAAGTGGCAGTGGGTGATGAACATCAGCGGCGGCGCATACATCAACAACGGTTTCGCGCAGTGGCACGAGTATCAATTCATTTATGACTCACGACCCAACGCCAATCCGCACAATCGCTACGACGTCTACCTGGGCGCAAACGGTCAAGGCACCGGCTTCACCTTCAACCGCACCGCCAAGACCCAAGTCACGGTGAGCCCGGTACCCACCCAGCTCAATCCGTTTCTGCCGTGAGCGCTCATCGCGACTCCAGGCGCCAACTGAGCAAGCACGACCGAAAGTCGATCGGCGACTTCGATCGGGAGCCCCGCGATCACAACGTGAGATCACGTCTAAAATGCCCGCCGGCTCCACCAACTACGATGAGATCCCGATCGACGAGCATCGCGGCGGAACGCCCGAAAACGGGCCGGCCGGACCTGCGGCGACTTCCATAGGCTCTCCAGTCTAAGAGAGACCATCTGGGCTCAATCAAGGTGGGAGCCGGGACAACTCGCGGAGACTTGCCAGCGCAACCCTCCGGTCGACCAGTAAGGCACCGGCGTAGAACTCGATGGTGCGAGCCAGTATGTATTGGATCTTTGTCGCCAGCGGAATCGCAAGGAAGTCCTCCACGACGAGAGGGCGCCGCTTGCCGCCTTCGACGAGGACCACTCGGTCGAAAGGCAACGTCATGTCACAGGCTCGTGCGCACTAACGGCCGAGCACGTCATTGCGGGTTCCACCGACGATGGTGAGCGCCTCGTTGATGAGGTCTGGCGGAACTCCGAGCTCGACGAGAGTAGCCTTGAGGTGCCCGGCTACGGCATCGAAGTGGACATCGCTGAGTCCCTTGTCTTTTACCAGCGCGGCGTGCGCCGTCCTCAAGTCGCGTCCCCTGTATTTGTCGGGTCCGCCGAAAGCGACCGTCATGAAGGCCACTTGTTTCTTGATCTGCGCGGGCATCTCGATCGCCGAGAAGAAGGGGCGAGTGATCTCGTCCGCCATCACCTTGTCATAAAACACGTCCACCGCCGCAGCCACCGCCCCCTCGCCACCGATTCGCTCGTACAATGTTTGCATATGCACCTTTGGCGATTACCGATGGGCGGCGGGGCGGATGCAAGGGGGGCTTGCGTGAGGGTCACACGCAGGCGTGACCTGGCAGATGTGACCCGGGCAATCCTTGTTGGTCACACACTCGGACACTGAAGGTCGACGCGGTGCCGGCCAGCCGTGCACTGGAGGTCGGAGGTGCAGTGCCCCGTGCACTGAAGCGAGCCTATCGAGGAATGCCATGGACGCTCATCGCGGAGCTCGTTGCGTGCCACAGCAGCGAGTCTGCGCTCCTGCCCGATGCGTCAATCGATGCGAAGCCAATCGACGCGTCGCGGTGTATGGGGGTAGAGCCACGTACTCCGAGCGCGCTCGGAGCGCTCGATGTTCAGGACCGCAACGAGCAGCATGACTGCGGCGGCCTTGAACTGTTTGGAGAGCGACGCCGAATAGAAAAGAGTGGTGTCCGTAATCATCGCATCGTGTTCGATGTCCGCGTAGCCATACCCTTTCGAGACGATCTCGCCCGCTCGATAGACACCCACCGCGCAGCCCGGCGACGGCTTTTCCGCAAGCGCCGAACATATAGGATCGATCTTCGCCGCCAGCACCGCACGCGCATCGATCTATCGTGGTGCAACGACGACTTGCGCAGCCGAGGTCACGGCGTGCTGCGGCGTCCCGGCACACGCGAGAGCGAGCCGCGTCGCCAAGCTCGGTTGAGTGCGAGCCATCGCAGGTCACGAACGGCCGCCACGGACCGAAGGTGTCGCGGCTACTTCGTCACTCGGACGAATGCTCCCGAAGACTCCACGCGCACGGCTTTGCCGAACGTCGCACCTTCGGTCTCGACCCTCGCGACTCCGGGTGAAGCAAGAGACGCCTCGATGCGAGACGACGTGTTCGCGATGGTAGATACATCAATCATCACCGGATCGGACCATTTCATGCGGGCTTGGTCGTCGTAGCGGTAGATCGCGATCGCGTCGCTCTTGTAGTGCGAAGCGTGCATCGCGAGCATGACGGTGTCGGGTGAGTCGATCACGATCGACGCTGGCGCGGTTGCACGCCATGCGCCGCCGACCAGCTCGCCCCTCGTGGAGAACGCGTTCCGACCGTCATTGCCGAGCAGCTGCTCGCGCGAGCCGGCCGGTGTGGAAGCGACCACGAGCACGCCGTGACCTGGCCAGTACGCTGCCGAGAGTGCGTCGCACTGCACGCCTTCCAGCAGCGTGAAGTCCGCGAACGGCGCGCCGTCCTCGTCCCAGACGCGCGCCATAACGATCTTCGTCGGAGGGTCGTACGCCACGAGAGTGACCGACGCGCGATCGTTGGCAGTGACGGTCGGAAAGCGCACCGGCGGCGAGATGCCACCGAGCGCCATGTCCTTGAACCAGAGCACGTGGTCGTCGCGCCCGACGAGCGCGAGCAGCGGCATCGGCGACGACGCGTTTCTCTGCTTGCTAGCCGACACGAGGAGCGCTCGGCGATCACGCGCACACGATGCGGTCTGCAAATCCAGTTGCGCGGGCGGCTTGTCGAAATGCGTCGTGAGCGCCCCTTGAATTGACGCGAGCGCAGGATCACCGAGAGCCACCGCGTCACGTCGCATCGCCTCCCCCGCGGGAGCCGGAACGGGCTCGTCCGAAGGCGGTGCGGCGGAGTCGGACGCGTCAGCGGCGTCGGAGACCGAGACGTTGGCGGCGTCGGAGACCAAGGCAACACTCGGCTTGGAGCAAGCGAGCGTAAAGAGGCAGAGCAACGAAGCGCGACCCACGCCCGAGGAGATAGCATGCGCAACGGCGCTTTCGTCCAGGCGACCCACGATATGTCGTTGACGTGCAGCGAGCAAACCGCGCTGAGCGACGCTGGGTCCGATGTTGTGTCTGCCCCACGCCTGCGCGATCGGCTTCTGCCAGTCGACTCCTCCGATCTCGCCGCGTCGGACGAGGTCGTCTGTGCTCCCGTGTTGCCCGCAGACGCATTTGTTGGCGCGCCGCCCGCGGGGGACGATGGCTCTGTGCACGATTGGCCTGGTTGGAGCCGAACCTCCGAGTTCAACGAGTGTTGCCCTGCCGATATATTGGAAGACCTCAGTCAAGCCGTTTCCCATGGCTGGGTTCCGTGTGAAGACGGAAGGAGGGTGCATTGGGTTCAATGCTCGAACATCCGTATCCAAGGTACAACTCGCTGCTGCGGTGGTCCGCGGCGACGCAGGTCAGGCGACCCAACTATTAGTCGCGCGCAATTTCCTGTCGCGTGGTGGCAACGACAAAGCGGTCTGCGAGTTTACCTCAGGTGCCGTAACGGGCGGACCAAATGACGGGGCGCGATCCCGGAACGGTTGTCATCCTCGCTTCGCTCCGGATCCCCGCCGTTTCGCATGTCCGCTGCGATCGACGCGCGTGCCCACTTCGCACGGGGGATCCGGAGCGAAGCGAGGGATGACAGTTGGGTGTTCCCGAATCGCGCTCAGTGATCTGGCGCATCGATCAGTTCACTTCACCTCCCCCATCATTCCGATCACTTCTACGAGAAGATCGACATCGGGGCGGCGGCATTGTCTTTGGATCCGCCGCGCGTTCGGCGGAGGTTATTTGTCGATAGTCGCTTCGCAATTGGTGGACCGACCGGCCAGGTAGAACTCCTTCGTGGTCTTTCCATCCTTCACGTCGACGCCATCGCAAGCGACGGTAAAAAACCTAACCCGGGTAGAAGTTCAGGGAGACGTCAATCAAGCAAACCCTCAGAAGATCGAGGCGGTCTGGACAGCTCTGCTCACCGGCAAGCCGTCGCAGTTTAGAGCGGCCGCAAAAAAATATTGCGACCCTCCCGCGGGCGACGGCCCCTTGGTAAGCGGCTCGATGTTCGGACTAGCGCGCATCGTGGCGGAAGCGCCGCCGCGGCTCACGATCGCAAACGACCATGACGGCGCGTGTCGAGACTGGCTCGTCGTCGGCGATCATGGCGCACAAGTCGACCGGATGATTCGGCGGGACGCACAGATAGCACGCGCCACGAGCGCGCAATCGGCTACCGTGAAAACTCCTGTGTCTATCGACGGAAACAAGCCGCCTATCAAACGGCCCTCTGCAGTCACCGTCGACTTCGGTCTGCAGAACGCCTCGTATCGCATCATCGAGGAGGCGCTCGGTGTCGCCGCCGGAGAGAAGGTCATCGTCATCGTCGATCTCGTCCGCGAGATGGCCGGCGAGAGCTTCGTCGCGGTGACCCGCGCCCGCGGCGCGACCGCCAACGTCTTCGTACTCGAGAAGCTCGGCACTCGCCCGATCGTCACCGTGCCGGAGCCGCTGCGCGTGGCTCTCGAGCAGGCGCAGGCCAGCATCTTCCTCGGGGGCACCGATCTGGAGCCGGAGACCGCGTTCCGGAGAGAGCTCCTCGAGATCGTCGAGCGCGTAGGTCTACGCCACGCGCACTTGATCGGGCTGGATCGCCGCTCGTTGATAGCGGGCTTCACGGTGCCGTTCTCGCGCGTCGCAGAGCAGACGCGTGCGGTTCGCGTACGCTTGAGACCAGACTCGAGGTTTCACCTTCGCAGCGCGAGCGGCTCCGATCTGGAGGTCGTCACCTCTGCCAAGTATCGCTGGGGCGACCAGTCGGGGATCATCAGATCCGGAAAGTGGTCCAACCTCCCAGCGGGTCAGCTCTACACGACGCCCGAGAGCGTCAACGGAACCTTCGTGGCGGACGCGAGCGTCGGCGGAGCGTTCTCCACGCGCGGACTGCTCAAGAAAACGCCCATCGTGTTCACGATCAAGGACGGAGTCTGCTGCGGCGTCTCGTGCACCGACAGTGCACTCGCGCGCGACGTCGAGCGCCACCTCGAGAGCCTCCCCGACCTCAATCGCGTCGGGCAGGTGGTGATCGGGACCAACCCGAGTTTGTCGTCGATCGGCGAGTTCGGTTTCGATCATTGCGCGCCAGGCTTGCACCTCACCTTCGGCTGGTCGCACCCCAAGGTGACCGGCGCCGAGTGGGTCTCCGCGGGGAGCTTCGTCGGCAACACTGCCGAGGGAAACGTCGATCTCGACAACGTTTCGATCGTACGCCAAGGCCGATACGTCATTTGAGACTGTAGGCGGAGACGTCGGACCCGTGGTTCACCTCATCGGGCCAGTGCCCTTCGGCACGTGTCCGGTGGCAGTCGGTTGAACGGTGGGCACCGTCCCCGTTGCGCTAGACCCTGCGGGCGTCGGCTTGGTCGCCGTGCTGTCCGGAGGCGTGGCGTTCGTCGCTGCGCCGCCGTCGAGCCCTTTCAGCTTCGCGCCGCGTGGATCGTTCGGACCGTTCTTGGTGCCGGCAAGCCCCGCAACGGTCGTCACAGCCGGGTTGGTGGAAGTGGTTGATGCGTCAATCGTCGCCAGTCCGCCCGTGGTCGCGGTCCCGAGCGGGACGGCGGTGTCGGTTCCGCTGCCGGTCGCGGTCGACGCGGGTGTGCCGCTGCTGCTCCCCGTCGCAGCAGACGTGCTGGTCATCGGATCGAGCCCGCCGTTCTCCGGCTGCATGTTCTCGATGTTGGAACCGCACGTACACGCGGGCAACGTGACGGCAGCCAAGAAGAGAGCGACGAGTCCAATCGAGCGAGTGTGGCGCATGGTCGTCCTCATATCGTACTCACCCGGCTAGTCCCAACAACTTCCACCGTCACTTGTCTGGAGCGGCAGCGCTGGGGCGAGTGCGCCGCGGGAATGCACGGCCAGCGGCTGTTCGACAAAGCGATGAGTGCGTTCGGGCGCCTCACCGACGAGTACGAGCGCGTCTATCACGAGGGCATCGCGTGGGGGCCTCTCGGCAAGGTCCACCTCGAGCGCGGCGAAGGCTACGTCGCGCCGACTTCGCCCGAGCGCGCGCTCGATCACTACGAGAAGGCGGAGTCGCTCGACCCGAAGGCAACCCATCCGATCCTGCGCTGCGTGCGTGTGATTCAGCCGAACAGCGTTTTTCGCGACGCCATCTCCGCGCCGCACTCGCGCGAGTCACACCCGTGTGACTGAGCGGTAATGGTCCGCTGCTTCTTCCTCGTGCTCGCAGTCGGCCGTACGCAGCGGGCGACACAGCCGACTGTCGTCGTCGTCCCCGCGGCCGTCGAGACGGCGACGGGATTGCCGACAACGTGGACAAGTGCCCGGACGGTCGCGAGGATCACGACGGCTTCGAAGACGCGGATGACTGCCCAGATCTCGACAATGATTGAAGATGAGGTCGGACACGAACGCGGCGTTCAAACCTACGGTCGGGGCGCTTCTGTTTCATGCCGCATTTATGGTCTTGGGCATCGTGGTGCTCTTGGGTTCTCTTTTGAGCGAGCACATCTCGGTCGCCGGAGTGATCGGCGGGCCGGTGTTCGCCGCGGTCGTTGCCTCGCAGCTCAACTTGGTGTTGAACGACGGAGAGCGCATCAACGTGATCGACCACGGTGATCTCAACGCGGTTCGCCAAGACGCGCAAACCCTTGCGCGGCTCATGCACGTGCCGCTGTGGGACCCGAGCTAATTGTCGATTACGCCAATCGGATAAGCGATCAGCGGTGAGTTCGGCAAAGTGACGCCGTTGCCGACGAGCGGGATGTTGCTGCCGCTCGGCACGTTCTTGAGCGTGAACTGAGGCTGGCAATCGTCAGCGCGGGATGCTGCCTTTGGTCGCGCAACCGAATACCAAATCGATCTTGCCGGATTTGCTCTTCGTCACCGCGTCGCAGCTCGTCTTGCACAGGACGATCTTGTTCGGGGTCGTGGGGTCGTCGTAGTGCCAGCCGCCTGCGGGGTTCGTGCACGCTGCGTCGTAGGAGAGCGTCACGGGGCTGCCGCCGTTCGGCGTGAACACGACGTTCACTTGATCAAGCGTCGCGCCGTTCGGGAGAGCCGGTATTGCGTAGTCGCATCCGAGCGTCATGCCGCGGATCGCGTTCAGGGCGGTCTGAAAGTCTTGCGCGGTCTGAGACGCGTTGTTCGTGTTGATGATCGTCGCCTGCGTGGTGCCGCCCGCCGCCGCGATCGCGTTCAAGTTGCCCGTGTTGCCGACGCCGATGACGAACGTCGGGATGCCTGCGGAGAAGCCTGTTTTGGCCTCTACGCTCACCGCCTGCATCGTGCTGCCGCACACGTTCGGCTGTCCGTCCGTCACGAGCACGACCGCTACCTTGCCGATCGACTGTTGCTTCTGGATCTGTTGCGCGTACGCGATCGCTCCCGTCATCGCCGGCAGCGTCGGTGTCTCGCCGCCTGGTGAGTTCGCCTTCATCGCGTTGTTGAAGTCGGCCGCGTCCGGCAGCGTATGCATCGCCACGGTCGGAGTCTGGTAAATCGAAGAGGAGCACTGGTTGCTGTTCTGAGGGAAGAACTGGATCGAGGCGCTCAACCCTACGCTGCTCGGATCTCCGAAGAACGCGGAGAGCCCCTGCTGGCAGCTCGGCCACTTGGCGTTTTCGCTCATGCTCCCGCTCTTGTCGAACATGAACACGAGCGACACGGGCAGCGGAGTCGGTGTCGCCGAGGCGGTCGCGCACGGGTTGCTGACGCCTCCGTCGCCTCCCTTTCCGATGTTCTTCAGCACGCCGCCTTCGCCATCGTTGAACGTCGGGTCGGCGGGGTTGGCGGCGGGCAAGCCGCTGCCGTCGTAGGCGCTGCACGCGATCAACGACCCAGCGGCGGAGGCGAACGCGATCGAGAGGAGGGTGTGCATGCAGGGCTCTAGTGCAACGCATGTTCCACGCGGTGAGTCGCCCGCGAGGTCGCGCGTGTGGCAGCTCGGAGGGGCAACTCCGGCTCGGAATGCGCACGGCGGGTGGTGCATTCGACCCTCACGTCACGCGATGGGTCGCGAGAGGGCGTGCTATCGGTGCCGAGTGACAGACGGAAAGCGCCCGAGCGTGTTCGCGTACGATGGTGCGTTCTGGCGCCGCCTCGCCGCGATGGGCGCGCAGCGCTTCCCACCCTGGTGCATGAAGTACACGCCGCCGTTCTTTGGAGTGGCCGCGGCGGTCGCGGTCCCTTCTGCGCGTCGAGCGGTGATCCGAAATCTTCGGCTCATTCGAGGGCCTGCGTCCGCATGGCGAGAGACGCTCGAGGTGAGCCAGACGTTCGCCTCGTACGCAGGGTGCCTCGCAGAGGTGCTCGCCAACGACTCCAAGAACGCAGGCGAAATCGAGAGCGAGGTGTTCGGCGCTGAGCACGCTCGCGTGGCGGCGGAACGTGATCGCGGTGTGCTGCTCCTCACGATGCACACGGGAGGATGGGAGCTCGCCTCGCCGATGTTCGCGCGGGACGCAGGCCTCGATGTGCTGGTGGTCATGGAGGACGAGCGCAGCGCGGAGGCCCAAGCCATCCACGACCGCGCGCGAGCGGCGTCCGGCGTCCGGGTGATGCACATCGGCAAGGACCCGCTCGATGCGCTACCCATGATACGTCATCTAAGGGAGAAGGGCGCGGTCGCGTTTCAGATCGATCGGCCTCCACCCAACGGGCGCGTCGTGGAAGTGACGCTGTTGGGTGAGCCCGCCACGATCCCGGAAGGGCCGTTCCGGCTCGCGCAGCTCAGCGGCGCCACGATTTTGCCTGTTTTCTGCACTCGCGTAGCGTTTCGCCGTTACGAGTTCCACGCCTATCCCCCCGTTCGGCTCGAGCGGCGAGCGTCCGCAGAGGACGTACAGCGCGCCGCGCAGAGCGCCGCAGACGCGATGACGGACTTTCTTCGCCGCCATCCCACGCAGTGGTTCAACTTCGGCCGCGCCTGACCGATACCGCTCGAGCCAACGAGTAAGGATTATCGTGCTGGCGTCGTGCGGCAGGGTGTGAGAGAGACGGATCCCCTAATGTCGAGGCGCCTCCACATCGCGGCCAAACAGCTCTCGAGCGCGATCGCTTCCTACGCGAAGCGATTCGACTACCTCGAGGTACATGCGCGCGAGGCCAACGGCAAAGACGCGCCGACGCCGATGTCGCCGCACGCGCTCCGTAAGTGGCGCAAGCAGGTGCCTCCGCACTTCGAGTTTGGCGTCTTCCTCGGGCCGCACGCGAGCATGCTCAAGCCCTCGGCCAAGCTGGACGAAGAGGTGAAGCACGCGCTTGCCGCCGCCGCCGCGCTCGAGGCTCGCAACATCATCATCCGCACGCCGCGTGAGGTGACGCCCGCGCAAATCCACCGGGATCGACTGGCGCGCATGCGCGAGCGCTTCCCGAGCGACGTGACGAACGTCGTGTGGGAGCCGCAGGGTGTTTGGGAGGTCGAGGAGGCCGCGGTCGTTGCCTCGCAGCTCAACCTCGTCCTCGCCGTGGACCCGACGCGTGATCCCGTGCCCTCGAACCCCATCGCGTATCTGCGCCTGCGCGCGCTCGGCGAGACGCGCTCGTTCGGGCCGTCCGCGCTCGAGCGAATCCTCGAGGCCGTCGGGATCAATCGACGCGACATCTACGTCGTGTTGGAGACGAACTCGGCGCTCACCGAGTGCAAGCAGCTCCGCAGCATCGCGCAACGCACGCAGACGAGTCGCACGGGAGGCATGAGCCGCTTGGTTCGGCCGCGTCCGGCGGTGGTCAAGGTCAAGGACGACGAGCAGGAATGACGCCGAAGTTCGGCGCCCTCGCGCGCGACGCTCGCGTTGCCGCCGCTGCGCTCGGCGTGATGCCCAAGGGCAACGCGGTGGACGCGCTCGTAGCCGGAATCATGGCCGCGTGCGCGCTCTCGGAGGGAGTCTTTCTCGGCTCGTTGTCGGCGATCATCGCGGGGCCGGGCATCGGCGTGCGGAC
>ENA-OFCD01000092-OFCD01000092.1-metagenomes-genome-assembly--contig:-NODE-92-length-55494-cov-37.670629_pt1 | contig 55494 bp, 49 predicted proteins | sample MGYA00153392_OFCD01 | MGnify analysis MGYA00153392 | reverse complement strand
AATCTAGCGCCCATATATTGAGTTACCTCAGTAGATATATTCTCTGTGTTTACTTGTTTTAACATAGTTAGGTTTTTTCGCGCCGACCTACTTAGCTCATCAATGACATTATTCTTTATGCTAGTTAATATTAAATTATTAGAGGATTTTTTAACTATGAAAAACTGAAAAGAGCAGCCAACTCCCACAAAGTTATATACTTTATTCAAGGGGATTCGTTTATAAGTACACGAACACTATCGAGAAGCTCGCATAAAGATATAAAATAAAAATTATCATTGACTATTTTTTGTTTGATACTTTAGAAGATATGATCGCAGAATTTCCTTCAACACTAATATGACCCCTGCTGTAACTATCAATTTCTTCTTCAGATTCATCGAGTTCTATTTTGAAACTTAGCATATTTTATTACTCACTTTGAACTCGGAAAATACTAATAACTTTTCCCGTAAATGTTTATGGCTGGTGGTATTATAACTAAATGCTATCCAGTTGACAATCAAGCAATTGGGTCTCTTTCCCCCGGATTCATCGGTAGAACCAAACTAAAATCTAACATGGGTTGACTTTTTATGAGTATTATGATAGCGATAAATGCCGATCGCATAAACAGTTTAGATTTATCTCCGGTGCGGACTGTAATTGAAGAGTGGCTGGCATCAGGGGCGATCGCCCAAAACGAACAGCAGCTACAATTTGAAATAGAGTATCCGCGCGAAGAGTCTGATCCGCGAGAAATTTCGGAAATTCCCGAGGTTCGGCTGTGGTTTATTCGGTTGGATGCTTGTTATCCTTGGCTGCCGTTTTTGCTGGATTGGAAAGTGGGGGAATTAGCCCGCTATTCCGCGATGTTGGTGCCGCACCAATTCCACCGCACTGAAGGAATTCAATACAATCCTGAAGCTCTGGAAATGTTTTTGATGAGCAAAATGTTTGTGTTGACTGATTGGTTGAATCAGCAGGGAATTCCTAGTAAATCGAAGTTGATGGCAATGTCGCAGATGTTTGGTTACGATTTAGACGAGGCTTTTTTTGATGCGATCGTGCCACACACACCAATAGGCGATCGCACATCTAATTAGCCTAGTCCTAATTAGGTAGATGATTCTCTACCTTAAGACTTACGTACAAAGGTAAAAATCGGTTTTTTTTGTATTGTGGGGCGAGATTTCCGTACGCCCCACAAACTATAAACTTCATACAGAAAATCTTAATTAATTTTAATAGCAACCGGAACCACGCTTTAATACAATGTTTGAGCTAGCACGCTCAGCAATACTGTTGCTTCACTTCACACTTTTCTCAGAATTTAGAGTTAGTTTAGACGGATAACGATCGCCCGATTCACCCGATCGAGGAAATATACAATGAAAACAGATTACCTCATCGTCGGCAGTGGTTTATCAGCACTGGTTTTCGGGGCCTTAATGGCAAACTCCGGCAAAACCGTACACATCCTCGAAGCTCACGAACACCCTGGAGGCTTTGGTCATACCTTTACGATGGCCAAAAAATACACGTTCAATGCGCAATTTCACTACGTTTGGGACTGCGGCGAAGGACATACAGTTAATCGAGTTCTCAAAAAACTCAATTTGGATCGAGATGTCACCTTTGAGCAGTACGATCCGAATGGCTACGACCACATGAGAATGCCTGGGTACGCCCTAGATATTCCGTCGGAACCAGCAGAATTGATCCGCAGATTGTCGGCGCTATTTCCAGAAGCAAGCGAGAACATTCGCAAATTCGTCAACGAAGTCGAGCAAACCGGCGCGGGACTCAGAAAACTCGCTCCTCCCGTCAAACCCATTGAATTGCTCAAAAATTTCGGTGACGTATTCTGCGCCATCCAAAACCTCAATAGCACGCTTCAGGATGTTTTCGATAAATTCCAACTACCCCAAGCCGCCCAAACCCTATTAGCCCTGCAATGGCCGGACTTTTTGCTACCTCCAAATCAGCTTTCTTTCTATGCTTGGATTGCCTTATTTAGAGGCTATCAAGAAGGTGCATTTTACCCAACTCAGCACTTTGAAGATGTCATCAATTCCTTAGTTACAGTCATTGAATCCAATGGGGGGAAAGTTCTACTAAATCATGAAGCTACGAATTTCAGAGTCACAGATAGAACTGTTACCGGAGTTGAAGCGATGGATTTGACTACTCATCAAACCCATGAATTCACGGGCGATACGGTGATTTGTAACCTTGACCCAAAAAGAGCTGCAAAAATGATTGGGGAGGAATTGTTCTCTAAAAAAGTGCGGCGAAAACTTAACTATGAGTATTCTGCATCTAATTATATGGTGTACTGCGTTGTCAAAGATATCGATCTCCGAGACTATGGATTTGGCAAGTGGAATACGTTTCATTCGGAACACCTGGATTTGAATGAATCTTTTGCTCAAATGTATGACAAAAATGATTTCTCTAGTCCGAGTTTTGCGATTACAACACCGACTTTACTGACGGAAGCGCGGGGGGATTGTCCAGAAGATTGTCAAATTGTGGAATTTTTGACTGTTGCTAATTACGGCTATTTTAAGCAACTTTGGGAGAGTGACCGAAAAGCTTATCGTCAGAAGAAACAAGAGATTCTGGACTCTATTTTAGACGTTGTTGAAAAACACTATGTTCCGAATTTCCGCAAACACATGGTCTTTCATATTACCGGAAGTCCCACTACTAACGAGCGCTTCTGCTGGTGTCCTAACGGCAATTCCTACGGTTCTATTCTAACGCCGCGCAACATGGGAGTCGATCGATTAAATCACGAAACTTCTCTCAACAATTTCTATTTCTGCAATGCCTCATCCGGCTATCCAGGATTTGCTCCAACATTTTGGACTGGAGCACTTTTGTATCAGCGTTTATCTGGTGATGCCATTTTAGGTTGACTCTCATCTCTCGTTCCTTGGCTCTGCCAAGGAATGAAATTAGGTCGGGTCTGCCTCCTCTTAAAACCACGAGGCAGAGCAAGAGTGAAATGCGTTCCCAGGTAGAACCTGGGAACGAGAATTCCTTCTTCCTTCTTCCTTCTTCCTTCTTCCTTCTTCTTTCTATCAACTTAGGAGTGAACTATGAGAATTGCAATTGTTGGGAGCGGAGCTAGTGGAATGGCGACAGCCTACTGGCTCGACAAACAAAAGCATCATGTTACAGTGTTTGAAAAACAGCCAATTTTAGGCGGACATATTCGGACACTAAATAAAAACGTTGTGCCCAATCAATCAGAGTGCAATGAGATATTAGAAAATGGGGTGCTAGAATTTCCGACTGTGTTTTATAATTTCGTCACTCTCATGGAAGAACTAGGAGTTGAATTAGAGCCTGTGGATATTGGTTCTGCCCTGTTTTTCAAAGACAACCGCCACTTTTTATCCGCAGTCGCAATTCAGAAAAACTTCACCGGAATTCAACGCCTGATCGAATATTTGCGACTCGATGCTCTCTATGCTCGTTCGGCTGCATTTATGATAAAAATGCGATTTTCTCAAACCCATGATTTCTACGATCAGCCACTGTCTGAGCCTTTGAGAAGCTCGTGCGTACGTAATACTTGGCTCAAGTTGCTGACGATGTATAGCTACTCGATACCTTTTGAAATAATCGATAGTTGTCCGGCAGAATTGGCGATTCCGATGCTACAGCGATATGCCTCAGTTAGCTGGGTAAGGATTAAAGGTGGGGTGTATTCTTACATTGAAAAGATTTTACATCACTTTCGAGGTAAAATTTTGACAAATGTGGAGATTGAGAGTATTTTTAGAGGTGCTGATGGTGTAAAAATTGTGCTGTCTGATGGGGAGATTCTGGAGTTTGATAAGGTTGTGTTTGCTGCGCCTCCTGACCAAGTAATGAAGGTGTTGTCCGATCCGACGGATGCGGAAACTAAGCGATTTTCAGCCTGGAAACCCAATTATGCCACGACTGTGCTGCATTCGGATACATCGATGTACGATCGCTATGGCATCCGCAAGTTATCAGAATTTGATTTCTTTGAGACTGACAAGGGATGGGGCTATAATGCGAGCTTGAATCAGCTTTGTGGCATCTCATCAGCGCGGGAATATAGTTTAGCTTTTCACCTGGATGAATTGATTGCAAAAGAGCAGATTATTCACATTCAGAAACATCACACGCCGTTATATACAGTTGAGTCTTTTCGATATCGAGATGAAATTATCGAGACTAATGGGGAAAACAACACTTATCATGTGGGAGCTTATTTGGGGGATGGTTTGCACGAAGGCGCGGTTACGTCTGCTTTGCGAGTCGCTAAATTAATCGGGTGATACCGATTGACGGTTGATAGTTGACTGCGATCGGTACTTATTGGTTATTTAAGGGATTTATGGATCTGCCTAACGATAGATGCTATGTGTTCTAAACCTAGTTCACTATCTACTACAGATTATAGGTAGGAAAGTAGTAGCGAGTACGATCGTGTTTTGTGGAACGACACTACCAATGGTTTGCAATGAGGAATGCCAGTTCTCATAAAAATCTGAGGAATACCAGTCCTCAGTACAAACAGATATTTCACTCTATGCTAGAATTAAGTGAAAATTCAGGAGTTATTATGTCAAAAGAAAGAAAAAGTAACAAAGAAGTGAAAAAGCCAAAAAAACAGCCTGATGGTGTTGCTAAGCCGAAGGATGACAACAAAAATTATGGTGGCACAGACGGCCGTAAGTAGATAGTGAAAGCCTTAAGAAATTACGTTGGTTTCAATCCTTAATCAGGATTTAGCTTAACTGTTGCTTAAAGCAGTTCGCCATGATGATTGTATAATTACCGTTCGCGACAAATTAGGATTTTTGGGCAAAAATAGCAATTGCGTTCCAGCCTAAAAATTTAGCCCCTAGATGTTTACATCTCAAGTTCTGGACGCATAACCGCTATATGTAAGGTGCGAAGTTCGCACCTTACATATAAGTAGCGCGTCAGACTATTTTTCAAGTATTCACCCTCTCTCCTTCCCTCTGATATATCGGTCAAGGCTGAATTGAAATTATTAAACAAATAATTACCGCTCCTATTTAGCAACTTGTGGCTCAACAACTTTTTCGATTTTCCATAAAAAGCTGCCTGATGACTCAATAGCAACTTTTGTCTGGTAATTTGGCTGATTTTTTATTGTATTTAACAAGGAATCAGAAGGACGGGGAAATAAAAATATATCGCTAAAACCTGCTGATTCCTTGGATATATTAGGCTGAAAATCTCGATTGGTATTCAAACTGCAACTAAAACAATATGGTTTGATTAGCATTTTAGTTTTTGGAGCGAGTAAATGACTGCTAAAAAGTAAGCCCCATGAATCGCAATCGCTAATCAAAAGAGGATTTTTAGACTGGTTGATGAGTTTAGCTGCTGATAGATTGTATTCTAAATATTCTGGGCCTCCCTTATTCCACCAAATTTGAGACTGAGAACTCACTATACAGCTCAGAATCCCCCCAGAAATTATTACGGCAAAAACAGTTTTCCACAGTCTTTGTTGCCAAATATTCCCCGAATCATTGTTAGCAAGTTTCTGACCTAAAAGGTGACTAACAGCAAGTTGAAAACCCAAATAGCATGGAATAATATATCGGGGAATGTTTGAGGACTGGCCATCTTGCCCTTTTAAAATTAAATCTTGCAGAACTAAGCTTATACCTGTGCCTCCAATTAAAGTAAAAACAAATAGCCAAGAACGCCTTTGAGTTGTTTTGTAAAGAAAGTAAAGAGAGTATCCTACTAAAATTAAGCACGCTAGAGTAAAAAAGGATTGGGTGAGCCGAGCCACAAACCAATCTTGTTTGGAAATGTTCAAGTCAAAAAATGGGCGTCCTGGCTGACGAGTCCAGCCTCTAAATAAATTCCATAACTCATTGACCTTAGAGACTTGCTTAGTTTTATCCCAATTAGTTGTGTGTTGAACTCTCGACCAATTGCTAATAACGATAAAAATCCAGGGGGAAAAGGCGATCGCGCCAAACAATGAAGCTATTAAGTAAGATATCAAATTTTTGCTGAATTTGAATTTTTCAATTGCTAGTGTATAAAATCCATGTCCGGCGGCGACTAAGAGAGAAAGTAAAAAAGTATAAAAACTTGCTGTTAAGCTAAGTGCATACAGACCCCAACTAAGTTTAGTCTTGAGCCGCATTGCTCGCAATAGAGATGCGCTTGAAAAGAGAGTTATTACTGTCCACAAACTGTACTGCCGAGCTTCTTGTGCGTAGACCATGTGAAATGGCGAAACAGCTACAAGTACAACTGCTAACCATGCTGTTAGTTGTGATTCAAATAGCTCTAAGCACAGCCAATAAATACAAGGAAATGCTAGGAGGCTGATGATGGCTGGCAAACTTCTTGTCACTGCTACAGAGTTGCCCAGCCACCCGGCCCAAACTCTAGCCGTCAGGTAATACAGAGGTGGATGCTGAGGTTCTTCGGTTGACAATCCTTTAATAGTACCCAGAAAATTTCTTTCAGTATTAACCTGCTGATACTTGGTGATGGAGTCGATACCGATTATGCGGGTATTTGAGAAATCTTCTACAAGTTCTGCTTCGGTGTAGCCTGAAATTCGGAGTGAGGTATAAGATTCATCAAGCCCGTAAATTTTTTTGTCGAGATTAACGAATCGAAAAAATATTCCCAAAGCTAGCAAGACAATAATTAAGAATCGCAACCCGGTAATACGCATATTTCTAAAACCTCTTTTGATATAACTAATTGATCAAAGCGATATCTCTGTAACTGCAATATTACCGCCAAAACAAACATCAACATCAGTTCCCAAAGCCCGATCGCGCGATCCGTATTCTCCCACATAATGAAAGTATTCTCCCTCGTGCCGATATACCACGGGCAAAGGCTGAGTGGAAGGGCGACAAAACACAATTTCCGGTTCCGCACTTCCTGGTGCTAAATGTGGCAAATTCACATTCCAAAAACAGCCAGATTTTTGTTCGCGATTCAGCAAATCCGCCAATACTCGCGATGTCCAACGAGTCGCGATTTCCCAATCTATTTCCCAAGGCTGTTTAATCCAGTGGGAAATTGCTACGCCCGGAATCCCGTGCATCGCTGCTTCCCGCACTGCCGCCACCGTACCAGAAATGTACACATCAACCCCCAAATTGCCGCCCGCATTAATCCCGGAAAGTACGAAATCTGGTGTTGGACAAAGGTGATTGAGAGCAATCCGAACACAGTCTGCGGGTGTTCCTCCTACAGCATATTCGATGGACGATCGGCGATCGAGATGAATTGGACTGTGAGCAGTCACCTGATGCCCACAGCCAGACCATTGTCCTTGAGGAGCCACTATGATAGTCTTGTCGCTGACCGCCCGCAACAGCGCCTGAATGCCGGGAGCGTCGATGCCGTCGTCATTGGTTAAAATTATTGTCATTGGTTATTGGCCGCGCCCTGAGCGAAGTCGAAGGGTTATTGGTTATTATCACCAAAAAATCACAACTAACAACTAATATCGTTTCCGATTGCATCGGAATTAATATTACCGGAAATTAGGAGACGGCAGTGCCGTGTCCCTACAATTAATCTGGCGTAGGGAGACGGCACTGCCGTCTCCTCTATATCAATTCCGGTGCAACCGGAATTGATATAACCAATACCCGATGCCCGATTTCCAATGCCCGATACCCGATGCCCTGAAAGCGTATAATCCCAAAATTCCCTGAACACATCCCCAACTTGTGGTAAAGTTTTGTGTCGATCGCCCAGAGCGACGAAATATCAACACAAGTCCAGTTAAACGCGCTTACAGTAATGTTTCTGCCAATTTTTCCCCTCGCTCAAATAATCGCCGCACCTCCCGTCCGACAGCAACTGATCATCCAGCCAGAAGTCCCTGTACCCGAAAACGAACTGGATTTGCCGCCACAGCCAAGCAGCAGCCCGCTGAAAACTGTGACAATGCCCCAGCAAGTACGCGTTTTGCCGGGACAACTGGACAACATCCCAGTTTTCAACAGCAACAGCCCAGAAGTTGTACAAACTGAAGGCATTTTGCTCTCGACATTTCCGCAGGAATCAAAGCAAGTACCTTCGGCTCACTTAAACTTTCCCTTCAAAGGCAGATTTGATATTTTTGCTCACCACATTGCAAAGGCCGCAAATCGCTCACAAACTCGCACTTTATTTCAAGGCATAATTGTCTACAATCCTAACTCGGAACCTGTCACTTTAAAAATATTACAAGGAGCGAGTTACTTAACTCGACCCGATGCTTTGTTTGTGGATTTGCCTTCCTATTTAGAAAATCGATTCGGCACTGTGTTTGCGGGGCCTGGCAGTCGCCTGACGAGCGATGTGTTGCGGGGGTACAGACAAGGCATTTTGCCGGCTGCGATCGAAATACCGGGCAATCAGAGCCGAATGCTGATGAATTTGCCGATACCTGTAGGGAATGTCACGCCTTCTTCTAATGGTCGATCGACCTTGATGCGAATGTCGAGCAGCAATTCGGTTTATGTGGCTAGTTTAGCGATGTTTGCTCCCAAAACTAAGGAAGGAGTCGAACAATATCCGACTTTGGAACAGTGGGAAAATATTTTAACTACCAAAGGTTTAGCAGGGCCGAGAGATTTAGCACCAAGTGCGATCGGCTCAAATCCTTTGCAGATGATTTACGGGCGTGTCGCGGGAGTGGCTGAAGGTTCCCAATGGCAAGCTAAAATTACTGACAGTTCGAGAACCGATTATTTAACTATTCCGAAACGTGGTGAAGAATTTTCCTATGCGTTGAGCACTACTGATACTGGTACTTTTGGAACTGGTCAAATTCAAAGTGCTAAAATGTTAGCTCGCTATCCTGATACTGCTTATTTTGCTCACGGTAATTACGGGATTCAATACAGTTTGAGTTTTCCGCTTTACAATAAATCGCGAGATTCCCAATCTGTGAGTATTAAGATGCAAACACCGATTAAGGCAAATAAAGAATCGGGGGGATTGATGTTTTACGATCCTCCCGAAAATCGGATATTTTTCCGAGGTACGGTGCGGGTAATGTTTAATGATGATGGGGGGAAGACTTTGACGCGCTATATCCACATTGTGCAGCGTCGGGGACAGCAAGGGGAACCTTTGGTGAATGTGAATCTGAAAGCGGGGGAAAGACGTTTGGTTCAAGTGGATTTCTTGTATCCGCCGGATGCGACGCCGCCGCAAGTTTTGACTGTACGATCGAGTAATTAGTTGACGGTTGACGGTTGGCTAAATTTTAGTTAGGGTTACAGTGTCATTATCCGATCGCGGTGGAATCTCAACAGCAGTTAAAGTCACGATTTTACCGTCACGCTAGATACTAATTGATTGTCCTAGTCTGCGGTGTTTTTCAATCGCTTCTGCAATTGCTGCTTTGACACCTGCGTCAATGCGATCGGATAATTTGACAAGTTTTTGTTCAGTCATTTTATTTCTAACCTATGCTCAATTCTCTTCAAAAAAAGCTTCTAAATCCCGATCGCTTCAGATGAGATGATATATTAGCTCATCAGCAATTACACCGATCGAGCTTGGTGAAATTTGGCTCGGATTTGAGCGATCGCCGTTTCACCATCCACTCCTTCACCGCGATCGAGTTGTGCGGCGGCGATGTCGATTTTGGCGCAAACTTCTTCTACCCAGCGATTGTATCGATCGCGTTTTTCCAGAAGTCGCAGCGCGTCAGCAATGATTTCGGTAACGTTGGTATAGCGCCCGCTGGCGAGTTGGGCTTGGATGAGTTGTTCTTGTTCGGAGGTGAGGGTGATACTCATAGGTAAAGATCGGCTGGCTATTGTTTTATTGCAGTTCGGGGGGATTGCACATTTGTCTCTATTCTAATCTAATCTATGACTGATGCGTTACGTTGCACTAGCAATACCTACTACTATCTATCGATCGCGATCGCCCTTATTTGAGAAATGCAGAGTGCGATCGCCCTTCCTGATTTTAGTCGCTTCACCCTACCAATCAGTTGAATTGCAGCAAAACTTTAGTTATCCCAAATCCAAGACACGGCAGGACGACACGGCACTGCCATCTCCTAATTTTGGCTAATAATTCCAATGCTACCGGAATTGATATTAGTCCGTGCAGGCGGACTTCGTTTGACAAGACGCGGTTTCAACCGCTGAATAATACCAAATGATACCGAATAATGCCGAATTCTAAAACCAATTATCCAACTACCTATTTCCTCCAAATAACTCAACCCAACGACGAAGTAATTCGACAGCAATACAATAGCAACCACTAATTTCTCGCACCACATCGTGACGTTTCAGAGTTTTCAGCGCTGCTACTAAACTTGTCTCATTCATCCCTGTTGCTTGACTCAAACTGTCTAGATTCATGCCTTTTGAATGAGGTGCTAATACTCTTAAAATCTGCTGTTGTCCCGATGCACCTTCCGCTGCTTGACCCCAAACTCCTGTAAAATAGTAGCGAGCTTTGTTGAATAAATCTGGGTCATCAATTACAGTTGCCACATCTTCTAGGGTAAAAACTGGATCGCGGGGGCGTCCGATTTCAAATACTTGCTCGTTGTAGAGGCGGACTAACAGGAATCCTACCAATTGCGTGAGGTAGGGTTGGCCATGAGTTAGTTCATAAATGCGATCGAGTGCTTCTGGTTTATAGTCTAGGATAAACTCATCATCGGGATTCGCTAAAACTTGGCGAGTTGCACCTAGATTCAGGAAACCGACTTTGATCGGGATAATGCTAGCAAAAAGAGGATTGAAATAATCCTCGGTCATTTCATCTAATGTGTGCAAGCCGGCAAAAGCTAAGGCTACTTTAGAACTCATTTGCAGTATTCCTCGCAAAAAGCCGATAAAATCTCGATTGATTTTCCCAGCATGAATCAACTCTTCAATTTTTTCAAACTCGTCTAAAGCAATGATCAATCCACCGTCTATATTTGGTATTACTTGTTCGATGTAGCGTCCAAAGGTGATATAGGGTAAATCGAGTAAATCGCGATCGGCAGGAGGTGCAATCTTGACTGTTTTGGCAATGGCATCGGTGATGAATATTAGTAGTTCGCCGACTCCTTGAGAGCAATCTCCTACCCGCAGCAAGTTGACATAAGCTACTTGTACTTTAGATCCCAAGCAATTGGTAGCATTCAACAAAATCGAAGTTTTCCCCATGCGCCGATGACCGTAGAGAGCGACAGATTGCAGATTATTTCCCTGTACCCACAACCCCTCTAACTCTCTGATGATATCTTCGCGACCGACAAACAGATTGCCTTGGACTGGATCGCCAATTACATAGGGAATACTCACAGGTTGAATAATTGAAATATCTCCGATTTTGAAGGTTACTTGTAGTAATATTTTTATCCATATTTCTACAATTTCAAGAATTAAACCTCGTTCAGTTTTTGGTATAATGTCTGCTTGATTTACGATTGTTTCAAGCTGACCTAATGCTCTGTTAAGGGCAAGGGAACGGGCAGAACGAGATACGCTATTCTGAACGACTTGAACATCGGCAACTACCCGCCACAAAGAAGCAATTGCTTTCCAAGTAGTTTCGCGCAGACGAGGTGAAGTTGGGGAAGGTGGCAGTTTCAGGGAAGCAATTTCGGCTAGTTCTACTGTTTGGTGAAAACCTGTGAGAATTTGCGCCAAGGTAAACATCTCCTCTCCATAAAGCAGATCTCGCACCACAGCGAAAGCTTCTATAGCTTTTTCTGGTTCTTGTTCGTGGAGATACCAGAAACCAGCGGCAGAGGCACGGGCAGGAGTATTTAAACGAATTTCTGTTTTAAAACGAGCTTTAATTTGTTGTTTCCAAGGTGTGATTATCAAAAAACCTGCTGCTGCTTGTGACTTCATTACTTCACTTAGAGAAGTTGAAGTAAAACGCACCAAATCCCAATCATCAGGATCTTCTGATAATTGAGCGACGCGATAGATGAGTTGGTCTTTTGGTGTTTCTTCGAGTACGCGATTTACAGCTTTAACAACAGGGATAAACTGAAGGGTAAATCGTAGTAGTTGGTTAATGTTTTGCAATCCTGTTTCCCAATCTCGCCTCAGCCAATTAGCTATTTGAGAAGACAGGTAGGGAAGGGGAAGTGGGGTAATGTGAGGAAATTGTCTATTTTGGTGTTGACGTTGGAGTAAGGTAAACGGTACTGCGAAAAGCCAATTTTCAGGACGTGCGATCGCCACGGCTGACGCCAAGCCCAAGCCCAAGCCCACACCAACACCCAACCCCACGCCAGACCCCACGCCGGACAACACGCCCAAGCCCACACCCAATCCCGCCCCCACCCCTACGCCGGAAGCCACACCCACTCCCACACCTGACCTCACGCCCAACCCCACGCCCAATCCCACGCCCAACCCTACGCCAGACGCCACGCTGGACGCCACACCGTAGGTCGTGCCGTAGGTCGTCCCCAACACCACGCCGAATGCCACGCCTAACCCCACACCGGAGGCCACGCCCAACCCCACGCCCCACGCCACCAACCCCACGCCCCATGCCACGCCCAACGCCACGCCGAACCAAAAGATAGGAACGCCTATCTGTTCAAGAAGTATATTAAAACCTACGGGGATAACAATGATTAATACAAAAGATTGCAAAATTAACTGACGCTGGACGGAATTTTGACGCAACCATTCCCAATTTTCTCGCCAGGTTTTAGCATCTTGTAAACTAAATTCACCACCAAAGGTAGACTCATACCACTGCAAAGCTTGAGGAAAGTAAAACACCCAATATAACAATCGCAGGTAGTCTAAAGGATTCCACAAAGAAAGAGGGCGCTTCAGTTTGGGTGCTAAATCTAAGCGAGGAATAGGGGAATGGTTTTGATTCATAAATAGGTGGGATGAATGAATTTAAATATTGGTCATATAATCATTGTAAAGATTACTCGGCGGTTGAAACCGAGTCTACACAAACGAAGTCCGCGCAACGCGAGACTAAGAGATTGACGGAGTATTTAAGCCGCATTTAGGATCGTTGATATAACGATCGTAAGTTTGATAGCACAACGTCATCAATTTCTGAGGATGGCCGCCACTTTCAGCAATTAACTCCGCAATTTCTGCCTCAGTAAAATTCACGGGTTTGTCAATAGGTGTTAACCAGTCAGCCTGGAGGCGACTAATAATAAATTTACGGCTAATTTGATCGTCCCATTGCTTGAGAGTTTCCTCATGTCCTTTGAAAGGAGATGTCATATTCTTTCCAGGAAATAGGATGTCGAGAGAGGTTTCGGCGGCGACGACTAGACGCAAAGGTGGATTAAATCCCTCAGTCAAACCCCGCAATAGGCTGCGTGTTGGATTAGTAAATCCATCCCATTTCATATTTTCGACTTCATCTAAAAGCAACAGCAATGGGTTCGACTCTAAAGCCCGTGACAGATCAGAACCCTTCGCTTTTTCGATACCGGCTTTGTGACATAAAGTACGGTAAAAGTCAGTTTCATCGCAAACAATTTGCAAATCGAGGTAAATGGGTTTCCGCTGATAACGGAGTTGATTTGGTGCTTCTCGGTAAATGGCGTGTAGCAGAGAACTTTTGCCGATCGCCCTTTCGCCTATAATTGCTACGCTACTACCAGCATTCAGTGTCTCGAAAACTTGCCGTATTTCTCGTCCTCTGCCAAAGAAAAATCGCGGATCATCTATCTTGCCATGTTGGGGAATAAAGGGATTGTTGTGATCGGAATTATCCACTCCCATCGAAGAAACCGGGTTTTTTATCGAATCTGTGGACTGCGACGAAGTATTTTCGTGAAAAAACCCGGTTTCTGAGCCTCGCACAGTTGTATTGGGATTTGTAATGTCTTTCCAATCCAATCCTAAAGCCTTGCAAATTGCCACAAAATTCTGGGACTTGATACCCCTACATTTGAAAAAACTGTTAACTGTTTGAAGACTGATGCCTTTCGTTGGCATTTCGCCTTCGAGCACAACATTATCGGCTAAGTATTGGCGACTCCAGCCTTTATCTGTTAGAGCTATTTTTGCTTTTTCGATTCCTGCCTGAGATGCTGTGAGCGTTGGTTGTGGCATACCTAAATTACAAACCTTTTAAGTATTATAGCGGGCGATCGCCAACCAAACGCATCCTAAACGCATATCAAACTCATAGTATTTGAAACCCATACACAGCTTGTCTTTCAAGGTTTCGCCCTTTATGCTTAAAACATCACCAATCAAAAGGTAGCAATTATGAAAGCTCAACCAAATATGACACCTGCTAAACCCAAATCTACTAAAATGACTCGTACTCCCTCTCGTTTCGAGAAAGTCGTTTTCACCACTGTTACCTCTCTTACCTTACTTTCTGGAGGGGTATCTTTATCGCTTAGTATGCAAGATTACATATCTCCTGAGCAAGCTAGCATTATTAACACTTGTAATGATACTTATAAAATAGGTGTGGTTGCAATTTGTGGACTTTTAGGCGGTAAGGTAGTTCTAGATCGTAAGAATAATCAGTAATCTCTGATGGTTTATTTGGAAAAATGCGATCGCCCTTAATGTCCAAAAGTGCGTTAGCGAAGCCCTCGAAGAGGATCGCCCCTATTGTAACAATACAAAAAAACTACTAGCTCAAATCGATTCTCTAGCTGTATCGGTATTGTATGATGTTAAATGTTGTAGGGGCGGGTTCACTAACAATAATTGCCAATAATCGACAATCTCATAAACCCGCCCCCGCCGATACTACAGTGTCAAAGACTGAGGATTTGTCTCAATCAACTTCGCTAAATCTTGCAAGAAAGACGCAGCATCAGCACCGTAAATCACTCGGTGATCGCAGGTAATATTCACCTGCATTTGCCGCTTCACTCCCATCAAGCCCTCTTCATTGGCTACTACTTGCGGTCGCGAAGCACCGATCGCCAAAATCGAGCCTTGATTCGGCGGTAAGATAGCATCAAACTTATCTACTCCAAACATTCCCAAATTGGAAAGAGTAAAAGTACCCGTGCTATACTCATCAGGCTTCAACTGCTTGGCGCGAGCGCGATCGACTAAATCCTTCCAAGTGCGAGACAGGGAATAGATATCCAGGCGATCGGCATTTTGCAACACCGGCGTAATCAAACCGCCACCTTCCATCGCCACAGCCACAGCCACATTAATATCAGCCCGATATTGAATAGCCGACTCCACATAACAAGCATTCAACAGAGGATGTTTTTGTAAAGTTACTGCTACAGCCTTCGCCAGCAGAGCAGTCATCGTGACACCTTTCGGCTTAATTTGTTTGTAGAGTTTGTCCAGATTGTCGGTAGTAATTGTGTAACCGACGCGGAAACATGGCACGCTCAAACTTACCGCCATGTTACGCACAACGGCATTTTGCAACGCATTCATTGGCACTGTTTGGCCCGTCATCGCCATTGCTGGAACAGGCTGTGCCGGTGCGGGCTTGGCTGCTACGGGTGCGGGTGCTGGTGCTGGTGCTGCTTGTGGGGCTGCTGCGGGGACTGTTACCAGTTGCTGAACCGGTGCGGGCTTTGCTTTACCCGCTGCGGCTTCCACATCCTCTGCGACAATTCTGCCGTGGGGGCCCGAGCCTTTGATAGTATTCAAATCTACCTTAAGTTCTTTTGCCAACTTGCGAGCGCGGGGAGAAACGACGCTACGACCGTTTTGGCGGCTGACGTTTTGCTGCAAACCCCCTGATGCTGTGGCTGCGCTGACAGGAGCGGGGCTGGGAGCGGGGGCGGCGGTGGCGGCTGGGGCGGCAGATCCTTGTTTTTGAGCCTCGGCGATTTCGGCTTCAGTTTCTGCTACCAGGGCGATCGCAGCCCCAACAGGAGCAACTTCCCCCGCAGGTACCATAATTATTGCTAAATAGCCTTCGTAGAAAGACTCGACATCCATGTCGGCTTTGTCGGATTCAACCACTACCACCGTTTCGCCTTTTTCTACTTTGTCCCCGGCGGATTTTACCCAGGAAACAATTTTGCCCTCTGTCATGGTAGAACTCAGAGCTGGCATGAAAACTTCACGAATCATCTTTAAAAAGTCCTTTTGAGTTGGTAATTGGCGATCGGTATTTGGCGATCGGTATTTTTCGGTATTTTGGCGATCGGCAATCGGCAATAATTATTATTATGCCAGTCTCTAGTCCGAAGATGTGTGACTATTGACTCAAAATTACCAATTACCAATTAGCAATTACTAATTAGCAATCACCAATTACCAATTTTCACTTTCTAAATATCACCTCGAATTTCTTCGACTATGCCGTCGCGGAGCAGAACTTCTACTTGCATTTTTTGAATCAAGTTTTCTCCTACGCCTACAGTGAACGTGCCGTCAATTTGACCTTGACTCACTTCTTGTTCGAGGTCTAGTACCTGCACTTGCTGGAGCTGTTGCAGACTTTGATTTTTTTGTTCTAGCAATTTACTTTTCTCTTGATTCACCTGCCCTTGAATATTGTCTATTTGCTGCATTACTTGTGGGCCTGGTGGTTGCAGGTTTTGCTTTTGGATTTCTGCAATCATGCGCTTCCCTTGCATTTCTAGCTCTTGTAGCTGAGAATCTGTTTGATTGATTTGGGCTTGGAGTTGCTGTTGAGCTTCTTCTTTCCAGCGAGGAGTAACGACGACTTTAACGTTAATCGATCGCTTCAATTCTAATTGTGATTGCATAAACTTGTTAGTTGTTAGTTGTTACTTGTTACTTGGGAGTTGGGAATTGGGAGTTGGATGCGACTAACTGCTAGTTGCTAATTATTGAAAAGCTACTGGCCGTCAGCCTATCCCATTTTTCAATCCCCTGTCGCTTGTCCCGATTCCGGATGCCCTGAGAATATCTTCAAAACATCCCGTCAATCATATCGCGGTAATGTTCCGTCACAACCGGGCGCTTAATTTTCAGGGTTTGAGTCAGCATTCCATTTTCCATCGAAAATGGTTCCAAAATCAACCGAAATGAGCCAATCCGATCGTCTGCACGGTATCCGGGGCGATTTTGCACCTCTCGATTCAATTCTTTGCGAAATAAATCTTGAATTGTCTTGCTATTCCAGTCAATTTCGTGTATTGGCGGATTCTGAGTTTCTGCCCACTTCTGGACGGCTTCTGCATTGGGTACAACTAAAGCGCCCACAGATTTCTGGTCTTGACCTACTAGCATAATTTGGTCGATGTAGAGGCTGCGGACGCAGGCGTCTTCGATCGGCTGAGGTTCGATATTTTCGCCGTTAGTCAGGACGATCGTATCTTTTGCCCGCCCGGTTAAAATTAAATCGTTGCCGGGTGTCAGCCAGCCTAAGTCACCCGTATCGAACCAGCCTTCGGGGTCGATCGCCTTTGCAGTCGCTTCAGGATTAAGATAATAACCTGCCATGATTTGCGGCCCGCGCGCCAAGACTAAGCCACGTTGACCGATCGACAGTTGTTGTCTACTATCAGGATCTACTATTTTAACTTCCGTGTGGGCGATCGGCTGACCCGCCGAACCCTTGAGATTGTGCCAAGGGCGACGCACCGTTAACACCGGCGAAGTTTCGGTTAAACCGTATCCGACTAACAAACCGATATTCGCTATTTCAAAGAAATTGTCCAAGTGCGCGGCCAAAGAACCACCGCCACTAATTGCCCATTTGAAACGTCCTCCCGTAGCTTCCCGAACTTTTTGGTAAACCAGTTTTTCCGCGACGGCGTGAATGGGTGACAACAAAATACTTTTGATGCGGGCGATCAGTTTTTCGGAAGCAGAAGCAGGTTTTAAATTGAGAGTCAATCCTTGGAAAATGCGGCGGGCTTCTATGTATTGCTGGCTAGCAGATAGGAGGAAATTCACCAATTTTTGTTTATTAGGTGGCTGTTCCCGAAATTGCTTTTGTACTGCCTCATAAATCGATTCCCAGATGCGCGGAACGCTCACCATGTACTGGGGTTTGTAAGTTTTAAAATCTTGTTTGAAATAGCGAATACTGGTGTAAATCTGCGTGCATCCTTGGGAAAGCATGAAGTATTCGACAGTGCGTTCGTAAGCGTGCCAACTGGGGAGAATACTGAGAACACCTTCGCCGGCTTCGGGCTGAAGAATTGTCCCGAAAGTGGTGATTTGGTGTAACAGGTTGCTGTGAGTGAGCATGACCCCTTTGGGTTTGCCGGTAGTGCCGCTGGTGTAAAGGAGGGTAGCGAGGCCTTGAGGCTTGTGATTGCTGGGTTTGAGGGTGCGGTTAGCCCCTGTAGCGATGACTTGGGAGAATTTGACCGTGGTTAGGGTTTGACTGGCTTCTGGTTCTTCATCGGAGAGGAGGATGATGAGTTCGATCGGCAAATCGGCGAGACGGTGTTGCAGTTTTTTGAGTAATGCGAGGTTTTCGACTACCAAGGCGGTGCAGCCACTGTCTTTGATGATGTACAGGAGTTCTTCGGGGTCAGCGGTGGCACCTCGAACAACGTTGGCGGCCCCGGCCATCATAATTCCTTGGTCGGCTATTAGCCAGCGGGGGCTGTTGTCGGCGAAGAGGGCGACGCGGGGAGGAACTGATTCTTCGGGGTTTGGTTCGATCCCAAGGGCTTGAAGGCCGGCGGCGAATTGCTGGATTTGTTGGTAAAGGTCGGTGTAGGTAAGCTTGATTTCGGGCTGGGTGTGGGGATCGTGGAGGGCGACGGTTTGACCGAATTTTTGTTGGACGATCGCCCAAATTTCTGGTATTGATTGAATGGAAGTGTAATCGATCAGGCGGCTGAGGTTAGCGCGATCGCGATCGGTCATTTGAGACGATGTGTTGTTCATAGGGTATTTTCGGGGGTTTTGGGAGATAAAGTTATTGGGTACAAGTTTAATATCAGAGTTATTTTAAAGCTTTGTGGCAGTGTCGTGACAGTTTGCAAACCTGCCGTTGTTTATTTGGAAAATTAGAGATACAAAATGATGAAAATTATAGTTGCACAGAAATACAGGCATTTATCAAGGTTGATAGTAATTGCTTTAAGTGCGATCGGGCTAGAATCATGTGCAAATAAGCCTTCCAAGTTAGTCGCTGATCCGCAACCAGGAAATAATAGACCTTCCGCGTTAGTCTCCAAACCGCAACCGAGAAAAAGTGGACGAACATTTGCTGATTGGTGTCGCCAAAAAGCTGATTTAAGTCCCGAAGCTAAACATACTGTTGATGTGCTATTGCAGAAAGCAGAGACTACCGAGTGCGATACGGCTAATCAAAAACTTTTTAGTCTCACGAAACTAGACCTCGACAATAATAAAATCAGCGACATCAAACCATTGCAATCTTTGACTCAACTGACTAAGCTCGTTCTTCTTAACAATAGAATCAGCGACATCAAACCGCTAAAATCCTTGACTAATCTGACTGAACTCAGCCTCAGCAACAATCAAATCAACGACATCAAACCATTGCAATTCTTGACTAACCTGAAGAATCTCGACCTCAACAACCACCAAATCAGCGATATCAAACCATTGCAATTCTTGACTAACCTGACTGTGCTCCAACTCAGCGGCAATAAAATTAGCGACATCAAACCGCTAGCATCCTTGACTAACTTGACTGTAATCTTTCTCGGCAATAATCAAATCACGGATGTCAAACCACTAGAATCCTTGAATAAATTGACTTTTCTATACCTCGAAAAGAATAAAGTCAGCGACATCAAACCGCTAGAATCCTTGACTAACCTGACTGAGTTAAATCTCAGCAACAATCAAATCAGCGACATCAAACCGCTAGAATCCTTGACTAAACTGATTGTGGTCTTCCTCGACAACAATCAAATCAGCGACATCAAAACCTTACAATCTTTGACTAACCTGGCTATGCTCAGACTCAGCGACAATCAAATCAGCAACATCAAACCACTAGAATCCTTGACTAAACTGACTTTTCTTCTTATCGAAAACAATCAAATCACTGACATCAAACCCTTACAATCTTTGACTGACCTGATGCGAATCGACATAAAAAATAATCAAATTAGCGACATCAAACCATTGCAATCTTTGACTAAACTGAATTGGCTTTCCCTCAGCGGCAATCCGATCGCACCCAAGACTTGTCCTCTCAAGCCAGAGTCTATCTGTAACTGGTAACTCCGAAAATTAGAGATACAAGATTATGAAACTTATGGTTGGACAAAAACATATGAATTTACCAAAGTCGATCGCAGTTACTTGTTGTGTGTTCCTAGCATTATCTGGAAATGCCATGTGTGTGAAGGCCGCAGAAGTGCGATCGGCAAACAAAACATTTGCGGATTGGTGTCGCGAAAAAGCCGATCTGAGTCCCGAAACTAAACATACTGTTGATGTGCTATTAAAGGAAGCAGGGACTACTGATTGTGATGCGGGCGATCGGAAACTTTCTCTTCTCACGGAACTAAACCTCTACAAAAATCAAATCAGCAACATCAAGCCGCTAGCATCCTTGACTAACCTGACTGGGCTCTACCTCAACAAAAATCAAATTAGCGACATCAAACCGCTAGCATCCTTGACTAACCTGACGGAGCTCGACCTCGAAAGAAATCAAATTAGCGACATCAAACCGCTAGCATCCTTGACTAAACTGACTCGGCTCTGGCTCGGCAGCAATCAAATCAGTGACATCAAACCGCTAGCATCCTTGACTAAACTGGATACGCTCAGCCTCAACAACAATAAAATCAGCGACCTCGCACCGCTAGCATCCTTGACTAACCTGACTCTGCTCTCCCTCAACAACAATAAAATCAGCGACCTCACACCGCTAGCATCCTTGACTAAACTGGATGTGCTCGGCCTTGAAAACAATCGAATCAGCGATATCACACTGCTAGCATCCTTGACTAACCTAACTTTTCTCGTCCTCAGCGGAAATTCAATCGTTCCCAAAACTTGCCCTCTCAAGCCAGAGTCTATCTGTACGTGGGAACCACCTATACCACTACCACTTATACCACCACCATCACCACCACCACCCGCACCTGAACTATTCTCACCTGAACTATTTCCCCAACTGAATAACTAGCACCACCCGCACGATTCTCCAGAGAAGAGTTTGAGACGGAGTGAGGTGTTAAACAGATCGTTGCCATGTGTCCATTCAATCTGATGATGTTTGAGCAGAGCAATCAAGTTTTTGGTAGAGCCTTTCAGTTGATTATTGCAGAGAGTTGAGTGGCTCGATCGAGACTGAGGCTATGTCGCTGATAAAGTACGATCGCCAGTTCGATCCGCACCTCGGCTTCAGTCAGGGGGAGATTGTCGGGAAGGTCGATCGTAATTTGCATGATTTCTGGTAGTTTGAGGTTTTTATTGGCTTTTAAGTGCGATCGATTAATTTTGCAATTTCGGTTTAATTTTATTACAAAAATCGATAAACTGACGAAAAGTAGTCAGTTGTTCCGGCTGAACTTGAATCCTTGTTAATAACTGTTCCAAATAAAATGGCTTGAGTACATCTCCAGGTCGTTTTTTAGAATATGAAGTGTTTTTAGCTATAAATAACGCTTTTAAATAAGCTCCATGAAAGTGAGCGTGAGTATTAAAATTGGGATATTTTCCCATTTTTTCAGGACAGTTAACTGAAACATCATAATATTCAGTATAATCTAATAAATCTAATAAATGCTGGCTTTCAGTATCTTTTGAATTCTGAGGATGTCTTGAATAAATATTCCGATTCCCCAGCAGCCAACTTTCCAAGCAACGATTCTGAACAATCAGCACAAGTTCTGCATTATTTAATTTCAACTTTTGCTCATTTAAAAAATTATAAATTTCAGTTGTAAGTTCAGCGACAGTATTTTCCTCGGCATCCAGACACACTACAAAATAACTGTATTTTCCGTTAGAGTTGATTTCGGCGATCGCAGGCGGTATGAAATTATATAATGAAGGATATCCTTCCCCGCTAATCAAGTAATAATTTTTTTCATTCACATCATCGCAATTGTCAACTCGCTGCAATTCCGGTAAAAGATGAGCCAGCCAAGCAGGATAAACTTTTCTCTCCGATTGCGCCCCTTCGACCAAAAAATATAGATTCATCAAACTTTAATTCCCTCACTATATTCTTCTAGATTAATCAGTTGCATAAAAGCTTGATGCCTAGATTTTCCCAAATTTAAATCTTTAGCATCGATCGCAGTCACAACTCCACCTTTGCGAGTGACTATTTTCCAGTGTTCCATCCCAATATTATTGATTATATACGGATGGTGACTGGTAAGAATGAATTGAATATTTCTATTTTCCACAATCAAATCTGTCACAACATCGATACAGTTAATCCCCAAGCTGTTTTCAAATTCATCAATCAGGATTACAGTACCTTCGGGCGACAAGTACAGTTCGGCAATGTGAATCAGAGTTTTCAGCATTCCTGAAGAAATATTGTTTTGAAAAATCCAATCGTTAACACCTTTTTCTTTGATTTGAAGGGTAAAACTTTTCAATGATGAATTTTTATCTTCTACTTCTTCTATTTTAATATTTTCAACTTGAGGAAACACGTCTATAAAAGCGCGTTTAATGTTATTAAAAATATCTGAGTAATGGCGCTGAATTAAATCCATTTTTATCGCAAGGGGCAGGGGACTTTCTTTGATTTCATCTAATAAATTATCACTTGTTAAAATTACTGATATTAGCATGACAGGGATATCGCCCAAATCATTAACCCAACTCGAATCATTACTGTAAATAATTTTATTAAAACCCTGGGAAATCGGTGCAATATATTCTTCTTGATTTAATATTTTGACTGCGCTTTGAAACGGAGATAATTTGGGCGTTATCTGGCCTTTAAATATAATTTGATTAGGTGTTCTTTCTATAATTATACTTCCTTCTCTGGTTAAATGTTCTCTAACGATTCTAAATTTCCTGGTTTCGTGTTCCTTATTAAGAATGATGGCAGGAATTTTTTGTGTTTCAAATTCGCCTTTCCAGCGATATTCTACATCATTGATTGTGGAAAATGTAATGTCCCATGCTAAACCATTTAATGAAGCACCATTAACTATCCGTTGTAAATTCAGAATTCCTTTCAAAATTTGTGTTTTGCCAACGCCAGACACGCCAACTAATAAAGCCAAGTTGGAAAAATAGATTGGTTCAAAACGCCACTCTCGTAAATTATCCCAAAAAGCTACTTTCTTAATTCTCATTTCTCCCTCCTATCCATTAATCATCTGCGTCCATCAGCGTTAATCCGCCTACATCTGCGGTTAAAAACCCACATAATTTTGTCGCCACCAAGCCCGTACCAACTTAATCTCCTCAAACGTATAGACTTCTTGCAAAAACTCATAAATTGCCCTCAATCTCTCATCCCCAATAATCTCAATTGCGTTCACAATCGCCTGCTGACGTTCCGATTCTACCAACACATTTATATCAACTTCCCGTCCCATGTCCATCAACTCAACCAGATGTCCCGAAATCGTACTAGGACTCATTCCCCGCGCATTCGCGATTGCTTGAACTGTCAAATTTTGTCGGTATAATTCCCAGGTTTGCATCTGCGAATAAGATACAGTATTAGCAAGAATCGGGGGATTAGCGACATCAGAAGATCCAGTGCCAGTTGGCAATCCTTGTTCTTGGCAAAAAGTACGAATTGCCTCTAAGAAAACCTTACCATATTTATCTCGCTTGTTGCTGCCAACTCCGTAAACTTCCTCAAATTCTGTGAGATTTTGTGGGCGTTTTTCTGCCATGTCTCGCAAGCTTTTATCGGCAAAAACTACGTAGGGTGGCACAAATTGTTCGTCGGCAATTTGCTTGCGCAGCGTCCGCAGAAGAGCAAATAAACCTTCTACTTCTACTGCCAAAGAACGAGTTTTTCCTGGTACTTCTCGCTGCGGTTCGATCGCGATTTCGACTGTGCGCTGACGTTTCATGATTTCCCAACTTTTTTCATTCAGTTTCAAAATCGGAAATCCATCTGTTCTTTCGTCTAAGAAACCTTGATTTAACAGCGAACGACTCAATCTTTTCCACTCGTCAGCGCTTCTATCTTTGCCAATTCCGTAGGTAGAAAGTTGGTTGTGCTGGTATTGCGATATTTTTTGACTTTTTGAGCCGCGCAACACGTCTATAATATGATTCATGCCGAACTTTTCTTGGCATCTCGCGATACAAGAAAGAAATTTCATTGCCTCAAGCGTCCAATCTTCTACTGGTTTTTTGTTGCAGCAATTGTCGCAAGTACCACAATTCCCGGGGAATGAATCGCCGAAATAACTTAACTGAACTGTGCGGCGGCAATCGGTGGATTCTGCATAGTTAATTACTCGCCGTAGTTGTTGACGGGCAATTCGCTGTTCTTGTTGATCGGGTTTTTGGTCGATGATGTATTCGATGGTTTTGACATCGCCGAATCCAAAAAATAAGGTGCAATGGGATGGTTCGTTGTCTCTGCCTGCGCGGCCGGATTCTTGATAGTATCCTTCTAAATTCTTGGGTAAGTCGTAGTGAATGACAAACCGCACGTCGGGTTTGTTAATTCCCATGCCAAAGGCAACTGTTGCTACCATTACTTGTACGTCGTCGCGAATGAAGCGGGTTTGATTGGTTGCGCGATCGACATTGTTCATGCCGGCGTGGTAGGCTAAGGCTTCGATGCCACTTTGTTGCAATTTATAGGCAACTTCTTCAACTTTTTTGCGGCTGAGGCAATAGATAATTCCTGAACCGCCTTTTTTTTGGATGATTTGCAAAACTTCGGCAAAACTGTGCTTGTTTTTCTGGCGGACTTCGTAGTATAAATTGGGGCGGTTGAAGCTGGCGACGTGGATGTAGGGATTGCGCAGAGTTAGCTGCTGGATGATGTCTTGGCGGACGCGCTCGGTGGCGGTGGCGGTTAGTCCCATAATGGGAATGTCGGGATATCGATCGCGCACCCGTTCCATTTGTCGGTATTCTGGACGAAAGTCGTGTCCCCATTCCGAAACGCAGTGGGCTTCGTCGATCGCAAATGCCGAAATTCCTAACTTATTTGCTACTATATCTAAAAACGGTAAAAATCTCTCGCCCAGCAACCGTTCGGGCGCAACATACAGCAATTTAATCTTACCTTCGAGAATTGCTGTTTCGCGCGATCGGGTTTCCTGACTGCTCAAAGTGCTGTTGAGAAAAGTCGCCCCAATGCCATTATCCTGCAAAGCTTCCACCTGGTCTTGCATCAGCGCAATTAACGGCGAAACAACCACAGTCAATCCCGGTTTCAATAGTGCCGGCAATTGAAAGCACAAAGATTTGCCACCCCCAGTCGGCATCACAATCATCATATCCCGTTGTTCGAGAGCAGCTTCAACAATTTCGCGCTGTCCCGGGCGGAAAGAGTCATAGCCAAAAAAATGTTTGAGGGCTGGTTCGAGGGACAGCGGCACAGAAGATGTTGGCGGATTCGACCCTGACATTTGCAGTAGTTGGTTGTTGACTTCTACACTATTCTATGCTTTTTGAGCACAAATACAGTTACAATAATTGAAAATCTCAATTTAAACAGAGAAACTGATGCCGAAAGCAATTTGGAATGGTGCCGTTCTGGCCGAAAGCGATAAGTGCGAAGTTGTAGACAACAACTATTATTTCCCTGCGGATGCCGTCAAGCGCGAGTATTTCAAAGATAGCAGCACTCACACTACTTGCGGTTGGAAAGGTGTTGCTAGTTACTACAGTGTTGAAGTCGGCGGACAAGTGAATAAAGATGCTGCTTGGTATTATCCGACTCCGAAAGATGCTGCGAAAAATATTGCAGGATATGTTGCTTTTTGGAAAGGAGTTAAGGTTGAGGCTTGATATCAATTCCGGTTGCACTCCTCATGATTGTTGACTGTTTTAACTGGTTCCCAGGCTCCAGCCTGGGAACTCATATTTAGAGGCTCTGCCTCGAAAAGGGAACACAGAAATGTCAGGCGTTATATCAATTCCGGCTGCGCCGGAACGATAAGCGAGGAGACGGCAGTGCCCTGTCCCTACCGCGATCAATTGTAGGGACAGGGCACTGCCGTCTCCTCCGTCTCCTCTCGCCCCTTAAAATTTTAATCTTTTTCCCAAGCGGCGGCGGCTTCCCATCCTAAACCACGACGAACAATAATCGGTTCACTTTCTGTTAAATCGAGAATGGTAGAAACTTGATAGCCAGGATCGGAATCATCATCGACAATGATATCTACTAACTTTAAAAAACAGTCAAATAGTTCAGCCTTGCCAAAGCTTTCTGCTTTTGCAGCAGGTACTGGTGTAGCACCTTCATCATCAGTGGTAATGTGAGCAGATGTGGAAATAATCGGATTTCCCAAAGATTCTAGAAGTGTAAAACAAAGCGGGTGGTTTGGAACGCGAATTCCCGTGGTTTTGCGTTTTGGGTTCATTACTAATTTGGGCACTAACTTGGTAGCTGGTAGCAGAAATGTGTAGGGCCCGGGGATTAACCGCTTGATGATTCTGTATGCTTCATCGCTGACGACAGCATACTCGGTGATATTTGACAAGGAAGAACAGAGGAATGTTAAAGGCTTATCATTGGATAGTTGCTTGATCTGCCTAACTCGTTCTACGGCAGATTTGGAGTTGAGATCGCAGCCGATCGCGTAAACTGTATCTGTGGGATAAAGCATCACTGCCCCATCTTTGAGAGCTGTTGTAATCTTCTCGATCCGGTCTTTCTGGGGTGCAACTGGATGGAGTCCGTAAATAATTGCCATGTTAAGATATTTTAGGCTAAGTGGGCGATCGAAATATCCAGTGAAACAATCAATAATCAAAATTAATTGTTAATAATGAATAAAATAGCTTATTTTGACTGCCCAACTGGCATTGCTGGCGATATGTGTCTCGGAGCTCTTGTGCACGCTGGTGTTCCTTTAGACTACCTGATCGAAAAACTGAATTTGCTCGGCATTTCGACTGAGTATCAATTGCGGGCGGAATTAGTCCACCGGAATACTCAACAAGCAACTAAATTTTATGTCGATTTAACTGCCGATTTGTCCTTAAAACCCGAAAATCCCGCTGATTCCACCCTCGATCCTTCGGAAACTGAATCCCCAACATTCGATCGCACCAGCCAACACCATCATCACGATGACGAACATTCTCACAGTCACGACAATGATACCGAAACTGGGCACACTTCCCACCGCCATTTGCCACAAATTGAGCAGATTATTGTCTCTGCAAAATTGCCGCCGCGCGTGGAAGCGTGGAGTTTGGCCATATTTCGGAAACTAGCAGAGGCTGAAGGTGCCGTACATGGAATCTCCCCAGGGGAGGTTCAGTTTCACGAGGTGGGCGCTACGGATGCACTTGTCGATATTATTGGTACTTGTTTGGGTTTGGATTGGTTGGATATTGATGAATTTTACTTTTCGGCAATGCCGACTGGTGGTGGTACGGTGAAGGCGGCCCACGGCATATTAGCAGTGCCCACGCCGGCGGTGATGCGGTTGTGGGAAACGCACCAAGTACCAGTTTATAGCAATGGGATTGATCGCGAATTGTGCACGCCTACGGGAACTGCGATCGCCTGTACTCTCGCCTCCGGTTTCGGCCCGCAGCCGCCGATGCAAGTTCAGGCGATCGGATTGGGCGCAGGTTCTAGAATGCTGGTAATTCCTAATATTTTGCGCCTCTGGATTGGGGAGAAGGCTACCCCCCCCTACCCCCCCCAAGGGGGGAAAGTCCGAGGGAAGAAGGAAGTATTTAACCAATTTCCAATGCCCAATTCCCCATTCCCAATGCCCGATTCCCAAGAAACAATCTGTGTATTGGAAACGCAGATTGATGATTTGAGTCCGCAGGCGATCGGCTATGTTTTTGATGCTTTGTTTGCCGCCGGAGCTCTGGATGTGTTCACAGCCCCAATTGTGATGAAAAAATCGCGGCTGGGGGTTTTGTTAACTGCGATTTGTCATCCCGAATTTCAGGATGCTTGCGAAGCTGTGATCTTTCGCGAGACTACTACTTTGGGTATTAGGCGATCGACTCAACAAAGAACGATTTTGTACCGAGAAATCGAGGTAGTTAAAATAGAATATGGTGAAGTCCAAATCAAAGTTGCAAAGTCTGGACAAACGATTGTTAATGTGCAGCCGGAATACGAAGATTGCGCGGAAATTGCCCGACTTAAAAATATTAGTTGGCGGGAAGTTCACCGCTTGGCGCTGCAAAGTTGGTACGATCGAAGTTAATTATGAAGGAATCCGGCGGTTGAAACCGCGACTACACAAACAAAGTCCGCCTGCGCGGACTAAGAGATAAAGTTAGTAGGGTGCGCACTGCGCACCGATCGTGCAGATACCACGCGCCTAATCAGCGCTCGTCCCGTTACCCGCAAAGAACGTAAAGCTTATGAGTCAGACCTCTGAAATGGATGATGATTTGCGCCCCGAATATGACTTTACTCAACTCTCTGTTGTAGCCCGTGGTCAAGGACGCAAACAATCCACCCTAACAGTCCAACTAGATCCTGATGTTGCAACAATTTTTCCAGATTCTGGCGCAGTTAATGAAGGGTTGCGGTTATTGATGCGACTGATTCAACATTCCCCCTCCCAGCCAATTGTAGAGTCTGTAACGTCATCAAAAAAGGCATAATTCCGATGATACTTAATCTTTAAAGCAGCCGACGTGCTTGTAAAATTTGTTGTTCCCATTGCTCGAAAGCGGGCATTTTTGAGTTATCATCGCGTTGAACGATCGCCCTCATTTGCTCCATCAGCTCGATCGCCAATGGTACACCAAGCTGCAATTTCTCCAAAGTCTCCCGCTGAGCAAAAACGGTTTCCGGTGTGCCTTCTAGAATCAATTTCCCCCGATCCATGACAAAAATCCAATCAGCCCAGCGATAGATGAAATCTAAATCGTCACTGGCTAACAAAATTGTGGTTCCAGTTGCGTGAATTTGTTGAAGTAAACCGATCAATTTTCGGGTGTGGAGTGGATCGAGATAGGCGGTTGGTTCATCCAATAGCAACAGTTTGGGTTTGAGAACCATGATATCGGCGATCGAAACACGTTTTTTCTGTCCTAAACTGAGATTGTGAATCGGTTGATTTGCCAATTCAGTTAGGTCAAATTGCTCGATCGCCTCTTGCACCATTTTAGCAACTTCCGGTTCTGCCAAACCCAAATTCTACAACCCGTAGGAGATATCTTCTTCTACGGTGGAAGCTACTAATTGATGTTCTGGATTTTGAAAGACAAGCCCTATTTGTTAGCGCAGTTGCATCAAGGATTTGCGATCGTAGCGGAAGGGAAGGGTTCACTTTCCCAGCGCACGGTTCCTGCTTGCGGTTGATACAAGCCATTTGCTAATAGAAACAAGGTGGTTTTGCCACAACCATTTTGACTAATTAGCCCGCAGCGTTTGCCTGCGGGGACTTTCAGACTTAAATCCTGAATTGTCGATCCCAAGTTACAGGGATATTGGTAAGAAGTGCGATCGAATTCGAGAATTGGGTATGGGGAATTGGGCATAGAAAATTGGTTATTGGTTGTTAGTTATTGGTTATTGGTTATTCGTTATTCGTTATTGGTTGTTGGTTGTTAAGCTGTTGTGCATTTAAACTGTATAGTCAAGTTTGATGAAGTCTTTGTGGGGTGGGCGTCTCGCCCGCACAAAAAATACAATTTAGATGCGGAACAGCTTAGTCAACTGTAAGGTGCGTCGCTCATTGATGGTCGATTTTTATTTGTGATGGTTGGTGGCGACGCACCCTACAACTATTTATTTGCTTGCCAAAGTTGAATTTCATAACACAAATGCTGTTCAAAAAGTTGGCCTGCTTCCAATCCTTCAACAACCAACTTTTTGAACCAGCGACGAAATACCCAGCGGAGGAGTTTGTGTATGGGCGGAACTGCGATCGAAATTAAATCTGCCACATAAATCATCGTGTTCAGTCCATATCTGCGGAAAGTATCGACATATAGGTCAATTGTTGGTAAGATATGAGCCGAAATATCCTCAGTTTTTACTAAAGTGAATCCAGCCTGTTTTAATGCTGCATGAAGTTCAGTAACAACATGACAATTCGAGAACATTCCCTCTTTATAGTTAGGATCAGAACGCAGCATATCTGCAAGCAACACATAGCCTCCAGGATTCAGGATTTTGGCGGCACCGTTAGCAATATCAACAGCCGACATATACTGGCTACTTTCGCTAAAGAGAATGAGATCGTAGGATTTAGTGGCTTTGAAGTCTTCAAACCTGGTGAGGTGGAAAACTGCCCGATCGCCTGTACACTTAAGAAAGCGCTGTTGTTGGAACGGATCGGGTGCGAGTCCTTCTACTGCAAAAGCTCGATCGAGCAAATAAGCCGCATTACCACCAATCCCACAGCCCACATCCAAGATAGTCTCAGTGCCTTTGGGGATAGCCTCTAACAGTTTTACAGTATAAGCTTGCTGAGCAATGCGTAATCGTGCCAGTGTTAATTCATCAGTGGGTACAGGTAGAGTTTCCCAGTAGCCATAGTGAAGATAGGGCGATTCTGTCAGGCCCAAATAATAATTAAGCGCTGCATTCTGGTAGCGAGTTACTTTGGAAATAGAAATTGGTTTTGGCTGGGACATTGGAAAAATTTAGTAAGTTTTAGGATTGCAGGCAGGGTTTAAATTCTTCCCAGCGTTTGCATACCTGTTCATAGCACTCAACGGCCGAAATTGCCAAGTTTTGCAACAAATTGATATCAATCTGATGGTTGGCGATCGACCAAATATTTTGCTGAATAAACAAGTTTTGCCAGTAGCGAAAACTGCCCTGCTAAAGATTATCATCGATTCGCATTGCTTGGAGTTTCCCGTTGCCTAAAATTACCTGATTGGCGATCGTCCAAGGGAACAAAACAGCAGATTAATTTTAAAAATACTGAACTAACCATCATCCATACCTCGCAGATGAAAAAAATAGTTGTCAAAAAATCGGCGGGCATCCTGACTCAGAGATGCAACGATCTCATTACAGTTGCGGGACAGTGCCGCATTCGCACCGAACTTTCCCCCTTGCGTCTGATGTATGTTTGTCATCAGAACCGATCGATATATTGGGATAGTACCACTATCTTGGATCTTTGACAAAAAACTGATTAGACATCTGCAACAATTCTTGTGGGGTAGGCATCTTGAGTGGCCTTGATTGACTTTTTACTTCTATGTCTATTAGACTTATCGAAAATAGGAATATCTAGACAAGCGCTTTTTTATTCAACTACATAAATGCTTAACCCTTTTTTTGCATCAAATATATCAAGTTGCAGATGCACATCTCTTTCATCGGTTATCTCTACCTCATTTTTGGTAAGTTCGTCCATTTTAATACTCTCAATTGTAGCTAAGCAGCAGTATGATGAAGACTCTTTACGCAAAAACAATTTGGCCCCAACAGACAGATTTATTTCCTTAACTCTTGCTCTGGCAACCCTAATATTATCTAGCCACTGTCTAATATTTCCAATTTCTCTAGCTTTCCCTATTAAAATCTGCCGCTCAATAATCTTAGAAGTCACTAACTCAGCCAATGATTTACACAAAGCCTCAACAAATTCACCGAATTCTAGCAGTTCTTTAGTACCTACAGTATCATCTACAATAGCTCCGTGTGCAGCATCATTTCGATAGGTAATTAATTTATTTAGTTCTCCTTTCGCAGTATCTTGGCTCCCTAGAACCTCCTCTACAAATTGCTTAACTGTTCGATGCTTTTTCACCCAATCCCAAGCATTGGATATTCCAGCATCATCAAATAATTTTTCTAGCACTTCTGTGCGTAAGTTTTGTTCGTGTAAAAGAAAAGCATCAGGTATTAATTTGTATTTTCCTTGAGCTGTTACTCCCTCAAACAAACCTTGAATTACCTCATTAATAGACAGGTGTTCAAATCTCTTTTTCTTAAGATCGAGTAATAACCTTCCCACACCTATCTGATGGGTATCTTTAATGCTTTTTTCCAAATCTGAATATTCTGTAACAATATCGGGTAAAAGTTCCAGCCACTCTGCAATTAAATCCTCAACAAAGCGCTCGTAAATAGCATACAACCGTGTAACTACAGCACAGCGATCGTAAACTAGCCACTCCTGTTCGCTAGGAACCCCTTCTATTAGTTTAGTAAATTGCGTATTTCCGTCTGCTTCCGGTTGTGTTGGAGTATCATTGCTAAATACAATTCCTCTCAGCCTGTCGTTGGTATGGATAATTTTATGTACAGTGGAAATATTCACACTTACGATATTGAGAAGCTCATCAAACATCGCAACTTATCCTCCGATAACTTGCGAGAGCATTTCGTCAAACATCCTAATTCGTTCCTGGATGTCAGCCTTAGTTCTACCCTCACCTGTTAAAAGGCGAGATTCATTCTTATCGAAGAGCTTCTTTGTTTCTTCAATTACTTTGGATTTTCGTTCTGTCAATATCTCTGCTTTATTCAAATGCCTGCTAAATCCAACCATAACGGCATCATAGTAAGCTTTATAAGAATTTTTTTTCCAAGTCCCTAATTTTGGATCAAAGGGTTTGAACAAACTTTCTTCATAAATTTGATGAGATAGATTGATTGTTTGTAAAAAAAGCTGCTTCAAAAAATCTATATCTCCCTCGGAAAATTTTAAGCTTTTCATCATGTACAGGTCGAGAAATCCCTCCATACCATTACGGAAATGCTCTACATTTCGCAAAGCAAAAAAACGTAGAACTAACTCTGCATCTTCCATCTTTTTATAAAGAGTATTAGTTGGTAATTCTGGGCTATTATCGTCCAGAGGAATCCCCCAAGCTTTAGCAAATATGGGATGACGCGCTAATTCTATTAAGACCGAATCAAATTTTCCATAATACAAGCAGTTTCTCACTTCTTGCTGACTTAAATCCACTCCACCAGTATTCAGGCGCTCGAAGGTCTTCTGTTTGAGAAATAAACCCTCTTCAGGATCGGAGGTTGATTCTCTAAGAATTACTATAGATGAGATAGAACGACGATTGAGACCAGCCTTAATTTTACCAGGAAGCTGTTCGTATTTAAGTTTATTTAGTTCTGGCCAAAGTTCAAGTCCAGTTAGCGCAAATTTATTTGTATAAAAATCTTGAATAGCGCTGATTCTCTGTTGACCATCCATTACTTCATAAGAGTAGTAATCAATCTCATAAAGAATAATAGGCGGAACGGGAATGTTAATCAGAAACGACTCAATTAGTCGTGACTGCATCTTAATATCCCAACGCGCCCTTCTCTGATAAAATGGGCGCAAATTCATGTACTTAGGATTTTTTGACAGCGCTTCCACAAAGTTGGGAAGCTTTTCACGGTTGATTTCCGTAAGAATTCTCTTCTCTCCTGATTCGTACTTCTCGTTAATCTCAACCTCAGATGTTTTAGTCCAAGTTTTTGAGAGAGATTTCTCCCACATTTTTTCTTCAACTGGCGCAAGTGGCATTTTTTAGATCCTCTGTTATGGCGGCTCTTATGAATGATTCTATCATTTCTCGGCTTAACCTAAGCTCTCAGACTCCAATAGGTATTAAAAACTCAACAGGTGCGATCGCACTTATCAATTTTGCTAGCCCGATCGCCAATCCCTCCCCCTTTTCATAATCTTTTCATTATTTCTACTTTTATGCTAAATTAAAACAATGAAAGAATTATAAAAAACCACAATGAGTAATACCGATCGCCCCAGTGACTCTCCAGGCTGGAAACCCTATCAAATTGGTATATTCGCGGTATTGCTAGGAGTTTGGCTCAGCGGCTGCAACGCCACGACTGAGCCTCAAATCGAGCAAAATAAAGCTTCTAGCCCAACGGCCGGCGATTTGACCCGGAAAGACAAAAAAGTCGTTCTCACCACCTTTACCGTCTTGGCAGATATGGCTCAGAACGTTGCCGGAGACAAGGCGATCGTACAATCAATTACCAAACCAGGTGCGGAAATTCACGGCTATGAAGTTACGCCCAGCGACCTAAAACGTGGGAAAGATGCTAATTTGATTTTGGAAAACGGCTTCTACTTGGAGCGTTGGGCAACTCGGTTTTACAACAGTCTTCCAAAAGTTTCTCACATTACCCTAAGTGAAGGAATTCAACCGATCAATATTGCCGAAGATGCCTATCAAGGCAAACCCAATCCTCATGCTTGGATGTCACCCAAAAATGCTTTGATTTACGTCGAAAACATTCGCCTTGCACTAGGAAATCTCGATCCACCTAACATTTCCAGCTATGACGCGAATGCGGCAAAATACAGTGAGCAAATTAGGGCGATCGATGCCAAACTCAAACAAGCTATTTCAGCCATTCCCCCGGACAAACGTTATATAGTAAGTTGCGAAGGTGCTTTTTCCTACATTGCCCGCGATTACGGCTTGAAAGAAGTTTACATTTGGTCAGTCAATGCCGAACAGCAAGCCACACCGAAACAAGTTGAACGGGTGATTAATACGGTGAAGGCAAACCAGATTCCGGCTGTATTTTGCGAGAGTACCGTCAACAACGAGGCACAGCTTCAGGTAGCAAAAGAAACAGGCGCAAAATTTGCAGGGGTGTTTTATGTCGATTCCCTGTCTCCCTCCGATGGCCCAGCATCAACCTATCTTAAGTTACTTGAATATAACATCAATACTCTGATAAAAGGACTACAGAGCAAGTAAAGGAGAAAAAAAGATGAATGAAATCGGCATTGATATTGAGAATGTGACGGTTGCTTATCACGGCAAAGTAGCCTTGCACAGCGCCTCGCTGCAACTCCAACCGGGGACTATTTGTGGATTGGTGGGGATGAATGGCGCGGGGAAATCGACCTTATTCAAGGCCATTATGGGGTTTGTGAAGCCAAACACTGGACGAGTTTTAATTAATGGTTTGCCGATTCGCAAAGTGCAAAAAAGCAATCTGGTAGCTTATGTGCCTCAGTCGGAAGAGGTAGATTGGAATTTTCCGGTGAACGTTTATGATGTGGTGATGATGGGACGCTACGGGTATATGAATCTGTTGCGGATTCCCCGATCGACCGATCGACAAGCCGTGCGAGAAAGTTTGGAACGGGTGGAAATGTGGCATATGCGCGATCGGCAAATCGGAGAGTTATCCGGCGGGCAAAAGAAACGCACCTTTTTTGCGCGGGCTTTGACGCAACAAGCCAAAGTTTTGCTGTTGGATGAACCCTTTGCTGGAGTCGATATCAAAACCGAGAAAATGATGATTAACCTGTTAATGGAACTGCGTCAAACAGGACATATAATTCTTGTGTCAACTCACGATTTAGAATCGATCACCACATTTTGCGATCAAGTAGTATTAATTAATCGCAGTATTCTCGCCTATGGTAATACTTCAGAAGTATTTACCGAGGAAAATCTTTCCCGCACCTTTGGCGGTTCGGTTGGTGATTTTTCGTCTGCCAAAAGTCGGTTAACTCAAGTCAATGGGGAGGAACAGTAATGGATTTGATTCAGTGGTTTGCCGCACCGTTGCAGCATGAATTTATGGTGAAGGCAATTTTAGTCAGCGCTTTAGTAGGGATTGTTTGTTCTGCGCTTTCTTGTTACATGACTTTGAAAGGATGGGCTTTGATGGGTGATGCGGTTTCTCATGCGGTGATGCCGGGGGTTGTAATTGCCTATGTGTTGAATATTCCTTTGGCTGTGGGGGCTTTTGTGTTTGGGGTTGGTTCGGTAATTGCGATCGGCTTTATCAAAGCAAAAACTCGTGTTAAAGAAGATACGGTAATAGGTTTGGTGTTTACGGGATTTTTTGCCTTTGGTTTAGTCTTAATTTCTAAAGTCAGAAGTTCGATCGACTTAACGCATATTTTGTTTGGCAATGTCTTGGGGATTTCGGATGCAGACATTCTTCAGACTGTAATTATTAGTGTCATTACCTTAGTGACGTTGGCAATTTTACGCAAAGATTTAGTTTTGTTTTGTTTTGACTCGACTCACGCGCGATCGATCGGTTTAAATATCACTTTTCTCTATTATGTTTTGCTGTCTTTGCTTTCCCTGACAGCAGTTGCGGGACTTCAAACTGTGGGGATTATTTTAGTAGTAGCCATGCTGGTGACTCCGGGAGCAACAGCGTATTTATTGAGCGATAATTTTGACCATATGACGCTAATTGCGATCGCCTCTGGTGTCTTTTCTAGCGTCATGGGAACTTATATCAGCTATCACGTAGATGGTTCCACAGGCGGGTGTATTGTGGTGCTGCAAACGCTGTTGTTCGTGTTGGCGATGATTTTTGCCCCGAAACACGGTTTGTTGGTTAGGGCGAAGAATTCAGGGGCGATCGGTGAATAAACAATACTCCTGTTATTTTGTCGTTGGGCGGGGGCAGGTTTATGAGCTTGTCTGTTTTTAGCAATTATTGTCGGCGAACCTGCCCCTACAGGAATTATAATTGATTTACCCGAGATAATATTATTTCATAATCGCGATCGCACTTTTCGCCTTATTCCACAAACTCAATATTTTCATACAAATCTACGATCGCAATTTCGACCTGTACAGACGTTAACATTAGCCGATCGCCCGCACAGCTATATTCCGAAAAAATCCATTTATTCGCATCAGTTTTCGAGTATTGTTCCACCCGTAACCGATATTGGTCGATCAATAAATATTCCTGAAAACTAGGAATACTGCGATAAGCCGCAAACTTTTCATCGCGATCGTAAGCTCTAGTACCTTTAGATAGCACCTCAGCAATAAGCAGAGGATTGGTAATTGTATCCGTCCGTCCCGATTGCAGCTCGATCGGTTTCGCTACCACCATCACATCTGGATAGGTGTAATTATTAAGCTGTGGAACCCAAAGCCGCTGATCCGATGCAAAAATACTGTAAGGTTTACCCTTAAGGCTCACCCTCAAAATAGCGTTTAAGATGCTCGTGATTTCATTGTGATTCGGTGTGCCGCCAGCTATCAGAACAATCTCCCCATTGATAAATTCATGCCGATCTTGAGAATTAACTTCAGCTTCTAGATATTCCTGGGCCGTGTAGGTTTTGGTTTCAACTTGCGCGATCATATACGAGGCTCTCCTTTAATCTACTCATTTCAGTTTATCTTAAAAATCGTTAATAAACAGGCAAGATGCCTATTCCACAAAGAATGAATCCGATCACACAAAAGCAAACTTACCGCAACGGGACAAAGTTATAGCCAGAACTTCCTCCGAGTTTAACTTGTACTAAAATTGGCTTCCCCGCCCGATCGCCTGTTGGCAAAAATCTCACATCCTCACTTGCTCCCGATGCCGAGAAATTCGGGCTTTTGAGTGCTTGTTGCAACCCCTCCCGCGTATTACTTTGCTGCAATCCCGCAATGATAGCTTGAGTCGCATCAAAACTCGTTGCTGTTCGCCAATTTACTACTCCTCCCCAACGCTGGCGGGCATTTTTAGGAAATGGATTATTGGGATTAGTGTCAGGATGCCAGGGAACAGGCAAAACAAGCCCGTCAACGTCCTTTTGCCCGTCTTTTAGAGTTTGAAAGGTGTAAAGAGTTGAACTGCTGTAAAGCGCTAATTTGCCTTGATTGGCACGGGCTAGATCGATCGCGCGATCGATGCGATCGATATGGGATGCGATCATCAATCCTTGTGCACCTTGGCTGACAGCATCCGCGATCGCACTATTGGGATTAAATGTTGGCGCTGAAAAGTCGCAGACAATAGGAATTAATCTGCCACCTGATGCCGAAAGAGAGGCAATGAATTCATCCCTCAATGAAGCATTGCCAGCAGCTTGAGAGTCGTAGCAAAAGGCAATCTTAGTTTTGCGAACTTGTTTAACAATATACTCTGCTAAAGGAGCAGTCATCGATCGAGTATTGGGGACAGTCCGAAAAATATAACTACCAAAGCCTGACAAATTATTCGCACCGCTGGTAGGTGTGATCATCACCAGTCCTTTGTCCTGATAAATTGGAGCAGCCGCTAGAGAAGCCGTGCTGTCATTGTGTCCGATTACCGCGAGAATTTTGGGGTCATTTGTTAATGCTGCTGCAACTTCTTTGGCAACTTCTGGAAGGTTGTTGTCATTGACAATTTCAACTTCCAAACCAGCACCCTTAATTCCTCCCATAGCGTTGACTTTATCTTGAGCTTGGGCGACACCTCGGAGAATTTCTTGGGCGATGTTGGGGTTGCTGCCACTCGGCACGCTGACGGCAATTGTCAGAGAAGTGCGATCGCCTTCTTTAGCATTATTAAACGCATTATTCAAATAGATTAGCGTTTCTGGATCGTTGCGATTTTTTTGCAGCGAAGCCTGGAATTTTTGCACAGCTTCTTTGTAATCTCCTTTGGCAAAAGCTATCACGCCTGCTTGCTTGTCGGCTGTGGTTTGAGATGTCAGCAATATCTGATTTCCTAGACTGATACGACTAGCCATCGCTTCGGACATTGAACTTTTACCCTTTAATAAACCGGGGACAAATTGGTATGCACCAAATGCAATTAAGCCGGAGATGATAATGAAAAAAATGGGAGGTGGGCTTTTAGTTTTGTTAGTATTTTGAGACATAATATTAATTCCGGTTGTACCGGAATAAATGTTGACTGTTGACTGTTGACTGTTGACTGTTGACTGTTTGGACATTTGAACAATACGAATGCAACCGAAAACGATATGATTTATGACGATCTAATTTATGAGTTGAGAAAATTGGTATAACAAAAGTTAGTCAGCCCGCGAGTCTTACATGGGTTTCAACCCATGTAGGACTCGCGGTTTTACCTTAAGTTGACACCTATGGGCTAAGCCGTTTCCTGATGGTTCGACGCAACGTTTACTTAACAAACTTACCGCAACGGTACAAAGTTATAGCCAGAGCTTCCTCCGAGTTTAACTTGCACTAAAATTGGCTTGCCGGAGCGATCGCCCGTTGGCAAAAATTTCACATCCTCGCTAGCTCCCGGTGTCGAGAAACTGGCAGTTTTGAATGCTTGTTTTAACCCTTCCCGCGTAGTGCTTTGCTTCAATCCCGCGATGACAGCTTGAGTCGCATCAAAACTGGTTGCGGTGCGCCAATTTACCACTCCTCCCCACAACTGAGTAGCATTTTTGGGAAAAGTGCTGCCGGGATTTGTTTCAGGATGCCAGGGAACGGGCAAAACTAAGCCGTCAACGCTCTTTTGTCCATCTTTTAGCGTTTGAAAGGTGTACATTGTCGTGCTGCCGTAGAGTGGCAATTTGCCTTGATTGGTGCGTGCCAGAAAAATTGCGCGATCGATGCGATCGATGTGAGGTGCTAGCATCAATCCTTGTGCGCCTTTACTGACTGCATCGGCGATCGCACTTTCGGGATTAAAAGAAGGGACTGAAAAATCGCAAACAGTCGGAACTAATTTGCCTCCAGCAGCAGTTAGAGCCGCCACAAATTCATCTTTAAATGAGATGTTATCGGGTGCTTGGGAGTCATAACAAATAGCAATATTAGTTTTGCCTGTTTTGACTGCATATTCTGCTAAGGGAGCCGCCATGATGCTAATATTGGGAACTGTCCGAAAGATGTAGCTGCCAAATCCTGAGAGATTATTGGCAAAGCTCGTCGGTGTGACCATTACCAGTTTTTCTTGTTGATAAATCGGAGCAGCTTCGAGAGAGGCGTTGCTAGCATTGTGTCCAATTACTGCTAGTATAGTTGGATCTTTTGTCAATGTGTTTGCAACTTCTTTAACAATTGCCGGATTGTTTTCATCATTGACAATTTCTACTTGCAGTTTTGCGCCATTGATGCCACCGCTATTATTGACTTCAGATTGAGCTTGAGCGACACCTCGGAGAATTTCTTGTGCGACATTGGGGTTGCTACCAATGGGGACGCTGACCGCAATTTTCAGGGAAGAACCACTGCTGGCTGTGGCATTATTCAAATAAATAACGCTTTCTGGATCGTTGCGAGTTTGTTTCAGTGAAGCCTGAAATTTTTGAATCGCAGTTGAGAAATCTCCGTTCTTAAAAGCTTCAACGCCTGCTTGTTTGTCTGGTGTAGTTTGGGATATCACCAATAGCTGATTTCCTAAACTGATGCGTGTTGCGATCGGACCCGATGGACTCGCACCCGATGTAGATGGAGAATCAGGTGTAGGCGTATCTGAACTTTTGGATGCGAATAAACCGGGAAGGAACTTGAATGCGCCAAACCCAACTAAGACGAGAGCAATAATAAAAAATATGGGTGGCGGGCTTTTTCTTTTATCTTGGGACATAGTTTTTCTCCTTATATGATTTCTACAGAAAAGTTGTTAGCTACAATTAGTATTCAAGAGATTGCGGTTAAAGTCAATTCATTAAATTCACTCATTAAACTCATAAAAGTCATATTTGGATGTTTGGGGCGGACAGGATGCCCACCCTACAGAGGTTTCAGGAATTTTTGCTGTTTTACAGAACAGTCAAGTTTTAGAACACAAATGGTGTTTCCCAAATACAGATAGACTCTGGCTGGAGAGGGCACGTTTTGGGTTCGATCGGATTTCCGCTGAGGTTCAGTACACCCAAGCTAGTTAAGGATTGCAAGGGTTTGGTGTCACTAATTTGATTGTCGCTGAGGAAGATCCAGGTCAGTTTAGTCAAAAATTGCAAGGATTTGATATCCGTAATTTGATTATTGTTGAGCAAGAGTGAATCCAGGTTAGTTAAGGATTGCAAAGGTGTAATATCGCTGATTTTATTGTTGTTGAGTTCGAGTTCAGTCAGCTTAGTCAAGAATTGTAATGGTTGGATGTTACTGATTTGATTTGTGCCGAGGTTGAGTTCAGTCAGGTTAGTTAATGATTGCAAGGATGTAATATCGCTGATTTGGTTGCGTCTAAGGTCTAAATCGGTCAATTTAGTCAAGGATTGCAAGGGTTTTATATCGCTGACTTGATTGTCGCTGAGACCGATTCCAGTCAGGTTAGTTAAAGATTGCAAAGGTGTGATGTCGCTGATTTTATTGTTACTGAGACCGAGTGAAGTCAGGTTAGTTAAAGATTGCAAAGGTGTGATGTCGCTGATTTTATTATCGCTGAGACCGAGTTCTGTAAGACTCGAAAGTATCTGATTAGCTGCATCGCACTCATCAATGTCAGCTTTCTCCAACAGCACCTCAATAGTGTGCTGAGCTTCTGGACTTAAAGAAGCTTTTTCTCGACACCAATCACCAAATGTTTTTCCAATGTTTTCTGGTTGCTTTTCTGCAACTGGTGGGGAAGTTTCATTTATAGATAATCTTAGGAGGGGAACTGCATTTCCGCTGAGATTGATTTGATACAAATTAGTCAAAGACTGTAATGGTTTGATGTCACTAATTTGATTGTTGCTGAGATCCAGGGAAGTCAGGCTAGTCAAAGATTCTAATGGTTTGACATCGCTAATTTGATTATTTTCGAGTGCGAGCCAATTCAATTTTGTCAATGATTGCAATGGTGTGATATCAGTGATTTTATTGTTCATTAAGAAGAGCGTATTCAGTTTGGTCAAGTATTGCAATGGTTTGATATCGCTAATTTGATTGTGGCTGATAAAAAGCTCAGTCAGGTTAGTCAATGATTCCAATGATTTGATGTCGCTGATTTGATTCATAGCGAGGGTGAGATTAGTCAGATTAGTCAAAGATTGCAATGGTTTAATATCGCTAATCTTATTATTCATGAGAGACAAATAAGTCAGTTCAGTCAACGATTGCAATGGTTTAATGTCGCTGATTTTCTTATCGTCTAGTTGGAGTTCTTCGATACTGGATAGCCTCTCATTAGCTTCAGCACAATTAGTAGTTGCAGCTTCTTGCAACAGTACCTCAATAGTATGTTGAGTTTCTGAACTCAAAGCAGCTTTTTCCCGACACCAATCACCAAATATCTTGTTTGCGGGTTGCGTTTCTGCTGCTAAAACTGAAAGTCCATTTCCAGATAATGCTACAACGATGAGTGCACTACAAGTAATTGCGATCTGTAAATTCATGTGTTTTTCTCCAACTATAAATGTCATAATTTTGTGGCTCTAATTTTTAGCAATGTCAAGTTTGCGAATTTAAGGAAAATTTAAGGGTTCCCAAGTACAGACAGACCTTTCCTGAAGAGGACAAGTTTTGGAAGAAATCGGATTTCCGCTGAGGTAGACATAACGAAGCTCAGTCAAAGATTGCAGGGGGTTGATATCGGTGAGTTGATTTTTTTCGAGGTTGAGCGACATCACATTAGTCAAAGATTGCAAGGGTTTAATATCGCTGATTTTATTGTTACTCATGTACAGATTAATTAGCTTGGTCAAGGATTGTAATGGTTGGATATCGCTAATTTGATTGTTGTCCAAGTTAAGGGTGAATATCTTGGTCAAGGATTGCAATGGTTTAAGATCGCTGATTTGATTGTTGTCGAGGTAAATCTGTTCCAGGTTAGTCAAAGATTGTAATGGTTTAAGATCGCTGATTTGATTTGTGTCTAGGTGAATCTCTGTCAAGTTAGTTAAGGATTGCAATGATTGGATATCGCTGATTTTATTGTTACTAAGGATAAGATTAGTCAGCTTAGTCAAGGATTGCAATGGTTTGATGTCACTGATTTGATTATTTCTAAGGGTGAGATTAGTCAGCTTAATCAAGGATTGCAATGATTGGATATCGCTAATTTTATTGTCAGTGAAGACGAGATTAGTCAGGTTAGTCAAAGATTGCAATGATTTTATGTCATTGATTTGATTGTTGCTTAGGTCGAGCTTAGTAAGTTTGGCCAAAGATTGTAATGATTTGATGTCAGTGATTTTATTGGTATCTAGGTTTATTTGAGTCAGCTTAGCCAAGGATTGTAAAGGTTGAATGTCGCTGATTTCATTGTTGTTGAGTTCGAGCTTAACCATTTTAGTCAATGATTGCAATGGTCTGATATCGGCGATCTGATTGTCGCTAATGTCGAGCCAAGTTAGTCTAGTTAAGGATTGTAATGGTTTGACATCAGTAATTTCACTACTGCTAAGGACGAGATATGCGAAACTCGAAAGTTTCTGATTAGCCACAGCACAATCAGTAGTCTCAGCTTTCCTCAACAGCGCTTCAACAGTACGTCTAGTTTCTGGATTCAAAGAAGCATACTCTCGACACCAATCACCAAATGTTTTGTTTGCGGGTTGCGTTTCTGCTGCGATCGCACATAATCCATTTCCAGATACTGCTAGGATCGCACTAAAAGCAACTACCGCCATCAACCTTGACAAATTCACGTATTTCTGCATAGCTATAAACGTCATAATCTTGCACCTCTAATTCCCTAAATAGTAAAGTTTTAGACAAAAACCCTTCAGAGAGGACAAAAATCCTCTCTACAAACTGCAAAAATCAACTCAAATATCGTCAAACAATTCACCAAATGCCGAATCAATATCAGTTTCAGCAACAGTTACAGACTGACCAACTGGTGAACGATCGGGAGACTCCGGTGACTCCACCGAATGCACATTTACTGCTGGTGACTTGACGCCATTTTCCACAACAGTAGACTCAGATTTCTTGACATTAATTACAGGTGAATGTGCTCCATTTTCTCCATTTTTACTGGTTTCATTCCGCAGCAACATTGCCATCAAACCGTCCAGCAAACCCCCGCTACCGCCGTTACTATTGACTGTGACATCGGGAACAACGCGAACGCTACCATCCGAAACCGCTTGCATCAATTGCAGCAGCGTGTAACTCTGCGTACCCAAAGCGTTGACACCAACTTGATAAGCATCGGCTTTTGCTTGTCCCATCAGTCGAATCCCTTCTGCTTCACCACTTGCGTGTTCGATCGCAGCAGTTGCACTCAATTGAGCAATTTTCACCCCTTGTTCCGCCGCCACCACCTGATTTTGAATATTAGCGATCGCAGTTGCGCGCACTAATTCTTGACGCTGAGACTCTGAAATCCGCTGTACTTCGTAGGTTTTTTCTTGTTCTTGAGCAATTTTGCGATCGGTCAATGTTTGCATCAACTCTGCTGGCGGCGAAATCAAACCGATCAGCGTGTCCACAGCCTGCACGTCATATGCACGTAAGGCTTGACGGACGTGTTCTGCGGCCTCTGCTTGGCGTTCGCTGCGTGCGATCAAAAAGTCGAGTATCGTATATTCTTGAGACGAATTGCGGAAATAATTGCCCACAATTGGACGCAGCACTTGGTCGATGAGATTTTGCATCGAACCTTGCCGCGAAATGACTCTCGGTGCATCCAAAGTACCGACATGAATGATTTGAAAAATTTCCAACTCAAAGGTGAATCCGTCAAAAGAAAGCAATTTCAGAGCACTTAATTTCGAGTCGTAGCCGTGTTCTCCACTGAACCGCGATGTGAAGTTTAAAACAACATCTGTAGTGGGAACAAGTTCGACTTTCATCACTTTTGTATTGATCGGATGTTTACCGGGATAAAGCGGTTCTACCCACACACCTTTATCGCCTTTGTTGACGAGATTTCCGTGGGTGAAAGCCACACCGCTTACATCTTTGTGCGATTCCCCTACATAGGAAATGACTACGCCAACATAGCCGATCGGCACTTCGGTCATTTTTACTTGTTCAACCTGCACAAACCAGGGATTCAGGTTCCAGGAACCCGATAAAATCACCTGTTCTTGCAAGCCCCTGCGCCCGCCACCCTTGATGAAAGATTGCGCTTTTTGAAAGTTGTCATGACCGGGAATAATCGGCCCAGCAATTTCACCTTCATCAATCGGAACTCCGTCTAGCACGTTCGCAATTCCGACGCGATCTGGAGCAAGTTTGTATAGTTGAAGTTCCGACGGGTCCATACCCTTGTCATAGGCATTAGCCGAAGTAATCACCTCAAATACAGCCGTATTGATCCGATAAGTACCAGTGGTAATGATGGCGAGTTGCCGTCCTTTTTCGCCACCGTCGGTGAGGAATTTGCGGGCATTTTGAAAGTTGTCGCAATCGACGACTTTGCCTAAAATGCGATCGGCAGGAATAGTGGCTCCGTCATTGGCAATAATCAAACCAATTTCATCTTGAGGAACCACAACAACTGGTTCTCTGCGAACGCTATATTGCCAGGGAAAATAACCAAAATGCCAGCCGGGAGGAAGGGTATCTGCTTGCAAACCGCCTTCGCCATCGAGGGCTATCAATCTGCTGGATGGCAAGTTTTTGCTGGAGAATTTTTTGACTACAATTCCGACTTCTCGTTCGCCGATCGCAATTAATCCCAAAGTCCAACCAATCTTGGGTATAAAAATCAAAACTAGGAACATTGCGCCTACGGGATAGATCCAAATCGGGATGCTGATTCCTTCAACTTGGGCTGGTTGGACTTCTTGGGGTTGGGGAGGTGGCGATTTGACTTGAGCTGAAGTTGGTGGTGCGATCGCGCCTGCTACTGCGATCGTGGTTGCTACAGATACTGCCAAGGGTAAAAGTTTGCGAAGCCAACGTGATTTAGTCATAGTTTTTAACCTGCTTTAAGCTAAAATGTACGGGAAATTTGTTTACTACAATCAGTATTCAACAGATTTCTTTTCAGGTCAATTCATTAAAGTCATGAATTATGTTCATAAAAGTCATATTTGGAATAGGTTTTGTCATGAAGTGCGATCGGTCGCACCACAAAATATCAGATTATAAGCATTGACAACATGGCAATCGAGGACACCGCACCGTGCCCATTGGTGTCAACTTAAGGTACAACCAATAGTCCGGCAAGGGTTGAAACCCCTGCCTCAAAGCTAAAGTCCTCTGAAGAGGACTAATGAGTTCTTCAGTCCTCTTCAGAGGACTTTAGCTATTAGACAGGGAATTCATTCCCTGGCGGACTAACGGGCGGGCGAGTGCTCAGAAACCGGGTTTTTTCGGAAATACTTCGTTATAGTCCACAGATTAGCTAAAAACCCGGTTTCTTTGATTGTAATGCGTAATTCCCGTTGATATCAACCACCGCCGCCACTACCACCGCCACCGCCACCGCCGCCACCGCCACCACCACCACCGCCACCGCCACCACCGCCATCACCGCCAATGACTGGAATTACTGCTTCATACTCTTTATGGTAAGAGCAATTTCCACAATGCTTGGTAACTGCCTGCTTTCCTGAAGAGCTAGTAGTTGCACGAATCAAAACTTTATAAGTTCGCTTGATCTTTAACTGTTTGCACTCAGGGCAGCGTCGATCATTGATCCATCCGATGATTAATCTAATTGGCAAAATAATTGTCAAAGTTAGAAAAATACTGAACAAAGGAAGAAAGGTAAAAAACCATAGAATTCGCTCCATGAAAGATCCTTCTTCCATTATGTCGTCTACAGAAATAGTTTTTTCTCCCGAAGCAGATTGAGATTGCTTACCATTTTGTTGCCAAGCAGCTTGAGGTACATTCAAAATGACCTGCGGAAATGCAATCTGCACTTCTAATTCTTGTTCCGGTTGAATAGCCTGACTTGCCACAAATTCAAAAGTTTTCGGATCTACTTGACGAGGAACTGCTGTTGCACCAAAATTTGTAAACGAGAGAACTTTGCCTGACAAAGCTTCGGGTAATTTCACCGTAACTTTTCCAGTATTAACTGGCGCTTTCCGACCCGCTGCAATCGCTTTCCAATAAACTAAAGTATTCTCACCATCTACCTGCAATCCACCTCGTACCCGATATTTCAGGACAAAAGTATGTGATTCTGGCGCTTTTAATTGATGTTGCCAACGAATCCAAAGTTGATTGTTTTCAATCCCCGTGCTACTCGGAACTATTTGATTATTTTCGGCAACGGTCACATCTTTAATTTCATCGACCTTATCTAACGGAATATAGCGATATCGTTCATTGGTGTAGTCTGCTGTAAACACATATTTTTGCGTTTCAGTAACTAACATATCTCCGTTCGTCTGAACGTCGATTGTGACGTTGATATTATCCCAGTAAAACGGTATCTGTTGGGCTGTTGCATGAGTGACTGTGACTAACAGTAGGCTTAATGATGCTAGTAAGCAAAAAACTATTTTTTTGAGGAGTCGTTTATTTATCATAGGATTTTCACAAGATAACTGTTGACTACAATTATTCAACAGGTTTCTTTTGGAGTCAATTCATAAAAGTCATTAATTATGTTCATAAAAGTCATATCTTCAGCACCGTCAGGATAGAAGAGACGGCAATGCCGTGTCCCTACCCAAAATAATGTTGTAGGGGCACGGCACTGCCGTCTCCTCATTTCTTTTCTTAACAGTATTAAAAATGCTCTCGATATTAGATTTCCGACTTCTTAAAAAAGTCGGGAATCTGGGTGTTGCAAAGGTTATAATCTTAGTAAGTTTTGAGGAAAGCCGCAATGTTACAGTACAACTTGCCGAGGAACTTGCCCTCAGCCGACGAACTACCAGACTCGGACGAAACACCTGTGGATAACGAACTGCAAGAACTAATACCAGGGTTACTAAAAGCAATCTTGCTAATACTTTGGTCAGAACGCATGGACTGGTTTTTTGGCATAGATATGGGTGTTTATCATCACCCAGATGAACCGGCTATTGTCCCAGATGCTTTCTTAAGTTTAGGAGTAGAACGGTTTTACGACGAAGAATTGCGTCCCAGTTACGTGCTGTGGGACGAAAATGTCATGCCACTTTTCGTGCTAGAAGTTATTTCCCCAACTTATCGCAAGGAATACACCACAAAATTAGATACTTATCAAGCTTTAGGCGTACTTTACTACGTCATTTATTCTTCCCGCCGCCGTCGTAAACCTCATTTGGAAGTACACAAGTTAGTCAATGGGAAATACGAGTTACAGTCAGGACATCCTGTTTGGATGCCAGAAATAGGTTTGGGAATTGGTTGTGAAAGGGGAAACTATTCTGGGGTGACAAGGGAGTGGTTGTATTGGTATGATGCCGATGGCACACGCTATCTAACACCTCAAGAACAGATCAAACAATCAGCGGAACGTCTCCAACAGGAATCGCAGCGTGCCCAACAGGAATCGCAGCGTGCCGAGCAATTAGATCAACGTGCCGAACAATTGGCGCAACGATTGCGGGAATTGGGAGTCGATCCTGATAATATCAATTAATTGCAAAATCTAGTTCTTAGAACCCCGACTTCTTGAAGAAGTCGGGGTTCTTGTATTTTATATCAATTCCGGTTACAACGACCTATGATAGGTCGAAGACGGCAGTGCCGTGTCCCTACAATGTTATTTTGGGTAGGGACACGGCACTGCCGTCTCCTAATTTCGGCTATAGATTGGCTAATTAGATTTGATCGTCTCTCTCACCCAATTGCGGAAATTTACCTCAGCTTCTACTTCATCTAACTGGGCTGCTGCCAAAAATTCGTAGAGCTTTTCTTTGGGTAAAATTGGAAAAGTGGGGCTGACAGATACTTCCAAATACTCAGAGTTCTCTAGCTTATAAATTCGCCATTCTCTACCATTGTACCGCCAAAACTCCGGTACTCCCATACTGGCATAGAGAGCTGGCTTATCAATATCAGTATGGGTGATATCTACTTCTACGACTAAATCGGGTGGTGGATCTGTGGCTAAATCTACTGTGCGACCGGCTACGAGGGGCTGATTTTGGATATAATAGGCATTGTCTGGTTCTGCGCCGCGATTTAAGTCCGATCGATCTAAGGTTGTCGAACCCATCGTTTTAATCTTCAAACCTAGCTCTACAGCCAAAATAATAATCAGTCGTTCGATTAAGCGTCCTGAAAACTCGTGTTCTTCTAATGGCATGGTAATTTCTAAAGTCCCTCGATCAAATATCAATGTAGCGGCTCGGTTATCACCCAAAATCTTGAGCAGTTGTTGATAGCCCTGCCAAGTAATATTTCTCAACACTACTCGCTTTTCGCCTATGAGTAACGGTGGTGCGATCGGCGCAACAGAAATCATATGTTTACTTCCAGCTATGATGTTTCTAGGATAACATAAGAGTCAACAGATTTTAGATTTTTAAACCGCAAATATCAGCAGATGAACGCAGATGAACGCAGATACAGCAGATTCCACGTTGATGAAGTACATCCCGGATCGATAAATCCCCGTAGGGACAGGGCATTGCCGTGTCCCTACAGAACTCCATAAACCTGGGATACGCTGTAAGATTCCATCCGCGTTCATCTGCGTTTATCTCCTGTTTTCATCTGCGGTTAAATTATTTTCATCATCACATAAATTCTATTTACTCCGATCGCTTCTCTGCCGCAAAATAAATTCAGCTAACGCCAAATCAACGGGAGTTGTCACCTTCAAATTCGTCTCTTCTCCCTCAACAATTGTTACTGGTAAACCGCATTTTTCAAACAAAGCCGCATCATCAGTAACTTCCCAACCCTTCAGTCGCCCTTCTTCGTGACACTTTTTCAATAATTCCACTTCAAATCCTTGGGGAGTCTGAGCTGCCCACAAATTGCTCCTTTCCGGTGTGTTTCGCACAATCCTATGCTCATCCACTACCTTAATCGTATCCTTGACCGGGACGGCGACAATCAAGCCTGGACAGCTCAAAAGTGCGTCTGCGGAGCGATCGAACAATTGAGCAGTTGCCAAACATCGGGCGCCATCGTGTATCAACACTCGATCGGCCTCTGGTGGTAAAGCCTGCAAACCGTTGTAAACTGATTCTTGCCTGGTTGCGCCACCTTGAATTAGTTTCACAGGCTTAGTCAAAGATAAATCGCCCAGAATTGCTTGAAAATCGGGAAAATCATCCTGCTGGCCCATGATCCCAATCCAGCTAATCTGCTCCGAAGCCTCAGCCGCCACCAAAGTCCAACTCAGCAAAGGTTTTCCCAGCAAAGTCAGCAGCAGTTTGTTGCGCTGACTCCCCATCCGTCGCCCCGAACCCGCCGCAGGAATTAATAAGTGCATTTACTAACCGTTTTTAAACCAACTACCTATATATAATAAGAGCGTCCTGTACTCTTCAATCAGTTGTTTCGCTGTCAGCCAGTGGGTTTTAAGGTCTAGAAATACTATAAGCTGATAGTTGAGAGCCGATCGCACAGAGCTACCTCGAACAACAATAGCCCGATCGTTTATGATGCGAATACTAGCACTTGTCCCTGGCGGGATTGGCGACCAAATTTTATTTTTTCCGACTCTTGATGACCTCAAGCAGTCTTATCCCGACGCTCAAATTGATGTGATCGTCGAACCGAGGGCAAAAGGTGCTTACCGAGTCTGTAACTCTGTTAAAGAAGTCTTAACTTACAACTTCAAAGACCGCAACGCGATGGCGGATTGGGGCAATTTACTGGGCGTAATTCGCGATCGTGAATACGAAGGAGTAATTTCCCTCGGCCAGCGGTGGAGTGTAGGACTTTTGCTATGGCTGACAGGTATTCCCAAAAGAGTTGGCTATGCGGGAAGCAACAATACCTTATTTCTCACCAATCCCGTACCGCTGAAAACTGAGCAGTACGCCGCCGAAATGTACCACGATTTGCTGCAAGGATTCAACATTAAAAATGCTTGTCCACCAGTAGCCATTAATGTACCGAAAATGGACATTCAGTGGGCGGAAGCGGAACAGCAACGGTTAGGAATTAAAGAAAGTGGTTACATTTTAATTCACGGCGGTTCTAGTCAGTTAGCTCTGTCTAAAGGTATTGACAAAATTTACCCGATCGGCAATTGGCAGAAAATAATAGAAGACTGTCAGCAGCGACAGCCAAATTTACCAGTTGTGATTGTTAAAGGGCCAGAAGATGCTGGTTTTGTGACTGAATTAATCAAGTTGTGTCCGAAGGTGAAAGTTACATCGCCCGATGATGTGGGCAAATTGGCTGCGACAATTGCTGCTGCTAATTTGATGATGTGTACTGACAGTGCGCCGATGCACTTAGCTGTGGCGGTTCAAACTTATACAATTGCGTTGTTCGGCCCGACTGATCCAGAGAAATTGCTGCCAAAGAGCGATCGATTTTTGGGCATTAAATCTGCTACTGGGAAGATGGCGGACATCTCTCCTGAAGATGTTTTAAAGAAAGTTTGGGGCGGCTAAAAAATTAGAGGACACGGCAGTGCCCATTGGTGTCAACTTAAGCTGTCAGTCCGCCTGTGGGCCCATTAGTCCGCCAGGGGTTTTAACCCTTGCCGAACTATGGGTTTTACCTTAAGTTGACAGCTATGGGCAGTGCCGTTTCCCTACCACTTCCTGTAATTCACCGGCGGCCTGTTTCTCGCAGCAATTCATCTGCCCAAACTCTATCTTCTTCCTTGAAACGGGGTACAGGTTCGCGATCGTAGTCCAATGTTAAATCAAATCTAGCGCGATCGTAAACCCCCATTAACAAACTCTGTAAATTCAACTCTGGTTCTACATCTCCTGACTGCAAAGGAATGCTAAACACGGGAATTTCATCTCTAAGATTAAAAGCATATAATTGTGCTTGCGGCCGCTGATTTGATTTGGCGATCGAGATTCGGTAATCTGTCTGCGGAATTTCGCTAGCAAACGGTAGATATTTGCCGCTTCTGAGCAAATCTATCTCTACCAAATGCGTGAGAGTTGCTAAAACTTTCTGTCGCTTATTAAGGTAAGCATTTCTTCCTTCACCCGCACGTTTGTTAGCCGGAGACAAAATTTCAATGACTGTCACCACCCTGCCAGTTGTTACCTCTCTAATTTCTAAATAACCTTCCCTACATTCTTCAGGAATTGGCAGCGCTACTGTTATAAAATCGGTGCGGGGCGCTAAAGTCATCACTGCCGATCGTGTTTCGGTTGTTGTTGTCCTTGTGGCGACTACAGACACATCGGGAATCGCGATATCAACAGAGTCTTCCCCACCGCTCATATAAGTACGTTTTTCGATCGCCACTCGATATTGCTGACTAAGATTTTGCTCTATGTCATCGGCGATAGCAACGATCAAACGGTGGTGTACTTCGGGCCAAAATTCGGGATTTTCCAAATAAGGGTTCATCCCTGGAAATGGAGAAGGCATTTTAGTACCTCATGGGCGATCTATTTAATTCAATTATATCCGACGTTGCCTTGGACACGGCAGTGCCGTTTCCCTACAATTACCTGGTTCCCCGGCTCTGCCTGGGAACCCATATCACTCTTGCTCTGCCTCGGTTATCGAGGCTTTACAGGAGGCAGAGCCTGGGGACGAGGAATCATTTTCCGTAATTCCTTTGCTTTTTGTCTTTCAACAAGCTCCATCATCTGCTGTAATTCCTTCTTTTTTTGGTTGGCAAACGTAGTGGCTGCAACAGTTATTACTCCTCCCGCCACAGTAGTGATAGCACCTTCCTGAACTTTATTAGCATAAACAAGTCCCACACCTACGAAAGCAAGAATTGCCGATGTACCGATGACGGTAACGGCGACATTGTAGCTTTGGCGAACTTGTCGCAGCCATTCTTCTAGTATTTCTTCTGTGATGTCGCTATAATCTTCATCAGGGTGGGAGTTGCTGGATAAGTTAAAATTCATAATTGTTTCCTCTCCTAAATAGCCAGAACTTTTTTGTTTCTACAATTACTCTACCGAAGCAAACAGGGAGACTCAAGGGCAGATAGGGCGAGTTTTAATTTGTGTTCTGCCCTAAATTTTGGGGCAGATAGGGCAGGAGATTAAAACCTATCTGCCCTAGTCAGAAACAAGTAATTAAATTATGATTTACGCATGGGACTCAGAAACCGGGTTTTTGCGAAAATACTTCGTTGTAGCCGACAGATTCGGGTAAAAACCGACTAAAATACAAATAAATTTCCAGTCGTCTTCAGACGACTTTCGCTATGAGACAGGGGTTTCAACCCCTGTCGGACTATGGGACGATAGAACTAACTAACTGTCGGATCGTCTGATTATCAAACCAACTAACAACTAACAACCATACCTCAAAACCTACTATGCGCCCATCCGATAAAGTTCAATCGAGTGCAACTGGAAAAATTAGGCTCAAAGAATCATATAAGCAAGCTAAATTGAGTATAGAAGAACTAGCGACAGAAGCTAAGGTTTCCACTGACACAATTCAGAGATTACTCGGTACAAGAAAATGTCTTAATGGCGTAGAAAGATGGTCAGTCACCAACATAGCTAAAGTATTAAACATAGAACCAACAGACATAGTTGACCCCAAAGATTGGAATCCCGAAAATTCGCTGCCGCCAGAGTTTGAATCACTCATAGCAGAAAAAATTAAAACCTTTTGCGGTCGCCAATTTGTTTTTGATGCTTTTCAGCAATTTATCACCGCAAATCCTTGCGGTTATTTTACAATCATCGGGGATGCGGGAATGGGCAAAAGCTCGATCGCAGCCAAATACGCCTCCGAACATAAATCTCCCTGCTATTTCAATATTCTCGTCGAACGCCGCAACCGACCAGAATTGTTTTTAAAGAGCATTCGGCGACAATTAATTGACCGCTATGAATTGCCAAATTCAGAAGACGCCGATTTACCAACTTTACTGGCAAAGGTGGCGGGAAAACTCACTTGGGGAGAACGTTTGGTAATTGCCATTGATGCACTAGATGAAGTCGAACAAGAACCGGGAGAAAATCTTTTACATTTACCGACAACTCTGCCAAATAACGTATATTTCCTACTGACGAGGCGACCATATAATTTCGGTAAAAAGCGGCTGTCAGTATCTCCGGGAGTTCTGGTACAAGAGTTAGACTTAAGAGACGAAAAGTATGTTAATGATAATCAGCATGATATCAAAGAATATATTCATTTTTTTATAAATAACGATCCTGAGCATAAAAATGGACTGAGAAACTGGATTCAAACCCGCAGCATTGCCGATAAAACTTTTGTCGAGCAATTAGCCAGCAAAAGCGAAAACAATTTTATGTATTTGCGGTGTGTTTTGCCAGCAATTGCCAATGGAGATTACAAGGATTTTGATTTAAAGCAATTACCAGACGGGCTGAAAGAATATTATCAAAACCATTGGGTGCGGATGGAGATGGAAGCTAAGCCAGGGGAATTGCTAGAGATTGTCTTGTATATTTTACTAGAGATTGGCACGCCGATTTCCTGCGAGATGATAGCTGGAATTGCCGAGGTCGATGAATGCGATGTGGCACTGGTCTTAGAAGATAAGTGGGTTGAGTATTGGAAACAGCAGAATGTAAATGGAGAAATCTGCTACAGCATCTATCATGCTAGTTTCCTTGACTTTCTGAAAGCTAAAAGTAAGATGGATTCAAAACGGAAGCTATTTCAAAACGTGAATCAGCGGATTTTTGAATACTTTGAAAGGGAGATGGCGTGACATGGAGGAATATGCCGACAAATTACTCTCGAAAACTCCTGCATTTCAAACTGCTTATCTGGGCTACTCACTGCAAAATTTGGTGAAGCTAGGAAAGTTAGAAAAGTATTATCAAAGGCTGACTGATTTTAACTTTCTGATGGCAAAAATTCAGCATCCTGAGTTTGGTGTGCAGGCACTGATTGATGATTTCGATTTTGTTGACGATTCAGAAGCATTAACTCACCCAGAGTACAACTCAGAAAAAGTTAAAGTCCTGAACTTGATTCAAGCGGTACTGTGGATTTCAGCCGATATTTTGACTCTAGATAAGACGCAACTCGCAGAGCAATTGTTAGGGCGCTTGCTGCACTTTAACATTCCGGCAATTCAGGGAATGGCAGAGGTAGCTAAGCAGTGGAAAGTAGCACCTTGGTTGCGTCCTTTGACATCTTGTTTAACTCCCCCTGGCCGGGTACTGCTGCGCACTCTCAATGGTCACAGCAGTTCGGTAAAAGCAGTAGCCGTCACTGCTGATGGCAAGCGGGCGATTTCTGGTTCATATGATAACACCCTCAAAGTCTGGGATTTAACCACTGGAGAGGAACAGTTTACCCTCGAAGGTCACAGCAATTCAGTAAATAATGCAGTAGCCGTCGATGCTGAGGGCAAGCGGGCGATTTTCGGTTCAGATGACAACACCCTCAAAGTCTGGGATTTAAGAACTGGAAAGGAACTGTTTACCCTCGAAGGTCACAGCAACTCAGTAAATGCAGTAGCCGTCGATGCTGAGGGCAAGCGGGCGATTTCTGCTTCAAAAGACAATACCCTGAAAGTCTGGGATTTAAGAACTGGAAAGGAACTGTTTACCCTCGAAGGTCACAGCAACTCGGTAAATGCAGTAGCCATCACTGCTGATGGCACGCGTGCGATTTCCGGTTCGTGGGATAACACCATCAAAGTCTGGAATTTAACAACTGAGGATGAAGAGTTTACTCTTGAAGGTCACAACGACTGGGTAAACGCAGTAGCCATCACTGCTGATGGCACGCGGGCGATTTCTGGTTCAAATGACAATACTCTTAAAGTCTGGAATTTAACCACTGGAGAGGAACAGTTTACTCTCAATGGTCACAGCAGTTCGGTAAATGCAGTAGCCGTCACTGCTGATGGCAAGCGGGCGATTTCTGGTTCAAGAGACAAAACCCTCAAAGTCTGGGATTTAACCACTGGAGAGGAACAGTTTACTCTCAATGGTCACAGCAGTTCGGTATATGCAGTAGCCGTCACTGCTGATGGCAAGCGGGCAATTTCTGGTTC
>ENA-OFCD01000091-OFCD01000091.1-metagenomes-genome-assembly--contig:-NODE-91-length-55527-cov-36.227538_pt1 | contig 55527 bp, 45 predicted proteins | sample MGYA00153392_OFCD01 | MGnify analysis MGYA00153392 | reverse complement strand
ACCCCACAAGAGTTTGATTATTTTTTAACATACAATTTAAATGCAGAACAGCTTATTGTGCCTTGCACCTTACAAATATAGTTAGGAACGAGCCGCAATCATGCCGGTTTGGCGTGCGTAGGCAAATAGGCCTCCGGCATCAATCACGGGCCCGACATCTCCTAAAGCTTTGAGGGAGTAAGTTAGATTTTGAGTGTGGTTGATAATTTGATCGCCCGCGAAGTCGATCGTCACTTCGTCGCCCGTCACAAATAAGTCGCACAGTCGATCAACTGATTCGATCGGGTACAATTCGCCAGTAGCCGAGCAATTGCGAAAGAAAATCCGCGCGTAAGACAAAGCGACCACTGCTTTGACACCGGCGGCCCCCAGAGCGATCGGAGCGTGCTCTCGCGAAGAACCGCAGCCAAAATTTTCGCCACCAATTATAATCGGATACCGGGTTTTTTGTTCGCCATCCTCGATAAACTTACCGTAGCGATCGGGCAACCCAATCATCGCGTAACTGCCTAGTTTCTCATACTCGTCCGGCTTTGAGGGAACCAGGGTTAGGTATTCGGCTGGAATAATTTGATCTGTATCGATGTTGTCGTCTACAACAAAAATTTGACCGCTAATTACTTTGCCCATAGTTTCTTTCCTGTTGGCGAGAGCTCGATGCTGTGCTGATGGTTTTAAGTGGGATATTTGATGCAAGAAGATTTGCATTTGCTTATTTTAACCTGGCAGTGTCAGGGATCGCCTGTATGAGTCAAAATTAGATCCGAGACTTTAGGCTAATAATTAACAGATTGCTGAGTGTCAAGATAGTTTTATGGCGAATCCAATAGATGATATTGCTCGACAAGCTCGTGAGGGCATGGTTGCTTCGATTATTCAAATCCTTAACGACGAACTGGCACAGGTAGGCGTCAGGGCTAGAGCCGTGTTTGCAGATGGGGTGCTGCAACTGCTGTGCGAAGCTGCAACGCCCCAATTGCTGGAACAGTCTAGCTTGGTCGATCGAGTCCGAGCAATTTTAGAGGGCATTTCGCCCCGCAATATTCGCCGAGTCAACATCAACAGCCGGCTGGTTCGAGAACATCAACTGCTGTGGCTGGAAGAAATTAGCCGCGATCCCGAGAATCAACTGCTGTGGTCTCAACAAATTAAACTCAGAAAGCCGAATTTGTTCAAGCGTTTGGCCACCGCGCATCACGAACGCCAAGCTCAAGGTGGCAAAGCTCGCTTGCCGAGAATTGCTGCACCTCGATCGATGCAGGAACCGCGCCAATTTCAGCGCGGTATCGTCGGTGGGATTAGTTTGACCGTGTTTTTGCTCGCCGCCATTGCCGCCATCTACAAAGGACTCAATTCCCAAGTGCCAAACAGCACACAAGCCACTACCCAAGCAGTAATAACTTCTACTCCTTCGGAAGCAACACCAGCTTTGAAAATTTCTAAGGATAGTGCTAATTCTGCTGTTGACTCTTTTGGACAAGCGGTGCGAGTAGCCCAGCAAGCAGCCACCGATGGCAAAATCGCTCAATCTCGCGAAAATTGGTTAGTAGTAGCTGCTAAGTGGCAGCAAGCTTCGGATTTGATGGCCGCCGTTCCCCCTAATCATCCCCGCTACACAACGGCTGTCAACCGGACGGTACTTTACCGCCAAAATAGCGATAAAGCACAACAGGAAGCACAAAATAAGTAAGTAGGAAAGCCGAATAAATTTAACATTATTGGCTGAATAGCGTCTCATAGAGTTGCGTTCGATGAGTTTTTGACCAAAAATTCGGCAACTCTGTGCTCTGTGATGAGTAATAAATTTAAAATTTAAAATTTTTGCGATCGTGGTCACTCGATCGGCTGATTTGTATCACAATAAAAATTTGCGAGGATCACAAACTTAAATAAGAAACATCACAGTGTCAGGAGAGGGGTGTCACTAAGCGATATCTAGAAAAGCTTCATAATAATAACGGTCAAAATTGGTGGAAATGGGATTTATCTTCATCCGGTAAAGGATCGTAAAGTTCATCCCGTACAGATCGAAAGGTAGAAAACCGGAAAATAGAACTCCGTCAGGTCTGGTATATTTTTCTACAGTTCTAGTGACTGGCCCACAGGCAGCGCAAACACAGAAAGCAGACTCATAACAGTCCAGCCGACAGTTATGGATAAGCTCTATACTTGCAGTGCGTCGGCTCAAACATCTTAAAATAAAGGCTTGGTTGCCATGATCGATCGCCAGGGAAATCAAGACTCTACTCCGATCGACCGATCGCGAAGAAAGTCTTGCACTTTGCATTTACCGCAAATCGGAGAACCAGTATCAGTCCAAAACTTTTTGGATCGTCTTATGCAGTACCAGGTCGATCCTGCCCTTCTCGGGCGGCAAATTTACCAAATTCTCGCGACCAACTTCGATCAAGAAATCTTGCTGCTGCAAATAGCAAATACCTTGGGAGTTGCATGGGGGGCTGATTTCTGTTTTGTTGCCGCTGTAGTTGACCAGAAAGTAGTAAATCCGAATGCTTCGTGGCAAAAAAATAGGAGCGATCGCCCCAATGCCGATGCTGGCGCAGATTCAACTCGAATACCAGAATACTCCGAAACCACAAGATTAGAATCGCCTAGCGTATCATCACTCGAACATCCCGTCTTCGCAAACGTGCTAACAGAGGGGGAGATAGTGGCGATATCCGACTATCTTGATAGTCCAGCAGCTTCTGAACCCAATTCCCCCGTGATACCGCTGCCTTTTCGGGCATATTTGGCAGGGGCTGCGCGATTCTGCGGGGCTGTAAATGGCATCATGATTGTGGGTAAGTCGCAAGCTTACGAGTGGTCGGTAGCCGATCGGCAGCGCCTAGAAGCAGTATCAGAGGCGATCGGCATCACGATTTCTCACATTCAAAAAACTCAGGAAATTGCCACCTTAAACGAACAGTTACAGCGACAAGCTAAATACAAAAGTCTCATCGCCTCAGTTACTGCATCGATCGACACGACTTCTGAAGTCGATCGAATCTTGCAGCAAATTATTGAAAATACCGTCGATGCTCTGGAAGTAGATAGAGGTCAAATTCTACGGTTGAAATATACAGACTCCCTCTTAAAAACTTCTGCCCCCAATCAAACACCGAAAGTAAAAATTGTATTAGTTTGCGAATCTGCTTGGAAAAAAAATCCAAGCAAACAAGCAATTGAACAAAGCGATGCCAAACAAAGCTCGACAGCCAAAACAAAAAACAAGGAGAAAACTTCTAAATCCCAATCCAAAATTTCCAAATCAAAACCACAGAACCCTCCCGCTTTTTGGATGTCGGAATCTAGTTTGTGCGATCGAGCATTCCACAGCGCACCCAAACCCCTCGTCCTCTCTAACATCGCCGAGTCGATCGGCAATGAACCAGAAAGCGTCTTAGAAATCTTGAAACTTCAAGGCATTAACGCCCTGCTACTGGTTCCGATTATGGGCGCAAGGGGACAGGAAACCGTCTTGGGGTTCTTGGTTTTGCAGGACTCCGAGCCGCGCGCTTGGAGTCCCGAAGAATTGGAAATTCTGGAATTAGTCGCAGCTCAAGCGAGCAAAGCGATTATCCAAAATCAGACGCTTAAGGAAGCGCAAACCCTAGTCTGCGACAGAACCGCTCAGTTGCAGCAAAGTCTAGACGTGCAGGAGAAACTGTACGAACAATCTGCCATTCAACTAGAGCAACTGCGGAAATTGAAGCTGATTAAAGACGAATTTCTCAGCACTCTGAGTCACGAGTTGCGGACGCCTTTAACAATCATGAAGCTGGCAATTCTGATGCTGAAACAAACTGAACAGCCGACCGCAAGTCGCACTAAGTATCTCGATATTCTAGAACAGCAGTGTTCTAAGGAAACCGCTCTGGTTATTGATTTGCTTGCCCTCAAGCAGTTTGAGTCTCAGCAATTCCCGATTTCTCTAACCAAAATCGATCTCAAGCATTTAATTCAAGATTTATGTGGGGATTTTGAGCAAACGTGGGCGGATAAGGGATTGACTGTGAAGGTCAATTTGTCGAAGTTTGCCCCTTGTTTGGAAACCGACCCGGATAGTTTCAGGCGGGTGCTGCTGGAACTGCTAACGAATGCTGGAAAATATTCGGCTTCTGGAAGTGCGGTAGTTTTCGAGGCGTCTGAGGCGGCCGGCTTTATTGTCCTGAGCGTTTCTAATTTCGGGCCAGGGATTTCTGCTGCTGATTTGCCTCACATTTTTGAGAAGTTTCGCCGTGGGACTGGCATTACTGACCAGGCGATCGCGGGTACGGGTTTGGGTCTGGCTCTGGTAAAGTCTTTAGTGCAGCACTTGAATGGTACTATTGATGTGTCTAGCACTCCGGCAGAAGGTTCTGAATCTGACGAGTTGTGGCGCACATCTTTTACTCTGACTCTGCCACAATATCGAGCGGAACTCTCTAATCTAGAATAATAGTTTGGTTGAGCAGTGGTTGTGAATTGGCAGCTAACAGGCTAAACCAGAAGACTACCGATGATAGGGAGATTTGAAAATTGCAAACGTTACCAAATCCTCCTTTTTGACTTGTTTGTCTGTTGTTAGCCTAAATTGCCGATTCTTCTCAGAGCTTACAGCGTATTCCAGGTTTGTGAAGTGTAGGGACACGGCAGTGCCGTGTCCCTACGGGGAACCAGCGATAGGCTGGTGTACTTCATAAATGTGGAATCTGCTGTATATAATCTCCGGTTATTTGCCCGTAATTAGTGCGTGTTTGTAGTGAAAAATTTAGTCTTCTGTTTATGAATAAATAAGGACTTGCATTCCTGATTACGAACTTAATTATGGTTGTAGAAACGGAAATAATATAACCAAGTTTTTACCAAAGAAACAAAGTTTTTTTTAACTCTTTCAAAGGGCGGCAACGAAATATTTTCATATATCGAAGTCGTTTCTGCGTCCAGGAATGTCCCCAAAAATTGTCGTGCTGTATGGAACTCTTAGAGTGAATATTACACCTCTTGCAAAAATCCTTTTCATCAATTCATGGGACGGGCAAGATGCCCATCCCACAAGAAAAAATAAATCTTGTGGGATGGGCATCTTGCCCGTCCTAATTATTTTTGCAAGAGGTCTATTATGCTAACAAAAGCTACACCAAAAGTCCTGCGTTGGCAACGTTCTAAATATTCGCCGCTGGCACGACAAATAGACGTTTTTGCCGCAGCAAGCAAGTTCTTATTTTATTTGTGGTGGGATGGACTGCTACAAAATAATTCTGCTCATACTAGAAGAATTCGCGCTCATTGGCTGGTGAATACTTTGCTGGATTTAGGCCCGACTTTTATTAAAATCGGGCAGTCTCTTTCGACTCGGGCGGATTTGTTGCCGCTGGAGTACGTGAAGGAGTTGGAACAGTTGCAGGATCGGGTTCCTGAGTTTAGTTCCGAAGAGGCGATCGCCCTGGTAGAATCGGAATTGGGTAAAGATATTTATGCCTTGTACCGCGATTTTGACCCGTTGCCGATCGCCGCTGCGAGTCTGGGACAGGTGCACAAAGCAAGGCTGCACACCGGGGAAGATGTGATTGTGAAGGTGCAGCGTCCGGGTTTGGAAAGTTTGTTCGATTTGGATGTGAAGGCGGTGCGCCAAGTAATGCGTTTGTGCGATCGGCATTTGCCGGGAACGCGCAAATACGATTTAGAATCTATTTATAACGAGTTTTTTAAGATTTTATATCAAGAAATTGACTACGTGCAAGAAGGTAAAAATTCCGATCGCTTTGGCGAGAATTTTAAAGGATATCCTCAGATTATTGTCCCGAAAGTCTACTGGAAATACACGACAAAAAAAGTGCTGACTGTCGAATATGCACCGGGAATTAAGGTGGACGATCGGATTAGTTTAGAGGCGATAGGAGTAGATATTGCGAAGCTGAATCAACTGGGAATTTGTTGTTATTTGAAGCAATTGTTAATTGACGGTTTTTTTCAAGCTGACCCGCATCCGGGAAATTTGGCGGTGACAGAAGATGGTAGCTTAATTTTTTACGATTTTGGGATGATGGCTGAGGTGAAGTCTTTGGCTAAAGACCAAATGGTCAAGACTTTTTTTGCTGTGATGAGAAAGGATACTGATGAGCTAATCGATACTTTAATTACGATCGGCTTAGTTGAACCGATGCCGGATATGATGCCGGTGCGCCGACTGATTACTTTTTTGTTGGAGAAGTTTATTGATAAGCCGATCGACTTTCAAGCATTTAATGAAATTAAGAACGAACTTTATATCATGTTCGAGCAGCAACCGTTTCGCTTGCCGGCGCAAATGATGTTTATTATTAAATCGGTGACGACTCTCGACGGCATTGCTAGAACTCTCGACCCTCACTACAATTTCTTAGCATCCGCTCAGCCTTTTGTCAAGAGTATTGCGGTGAGTAAGGGGCGCACAAGTGCGATCGGAGAATTGGCAAAGCAAGCGCGAACTTTTATCACGTACAAGTTGCAGCAGCCGAGTAAATCGCAAGTTTTTATCAAGCGTTTGGAACAGCGGATCGAAGATGGGGAATTGCAAATTAGGGTGCGAAATATCGAGAGCGATCGGGCTTTGAAACGGATTAATCTAGCGCTAAAAACTCTAATTTTTGCCTGTGTGACTGGTTTTGCGGTGCTGTCTGGTGCGGTGCTGCTGGTGGGCGGATATCAAACGGGGGCGATCGCAGCTTTTGCGGTGGCGGGATTCGGCGGCTTGTTTGTGGTGCGATCTTTCTTAGATTTGCTGGTTAGGGAAAAGCTCGATCGTATGGTCGAAAAATAAATATACTTGGTAATAGGGTTCGTAGTGAGGACTTTAGTCCTTCTTTAAACAATAAATGCTGACTTATTTACCCTGAATTTGTAGGTTATTTAATGCTGCCAACCGTTCATATTCTGCTTTTTGAGCAGCTAAATCAGCTTCAATTTCTGCTTGATTTGCGTGATAATAAGTCAGTGCCGCATAAACCTGCGCTAAGGCGAGATGATCCAAATCGGCTGCTATTTCCTCAGCACTATTACCTTGTTTGTATAAGACTACGATTCGCTGCACCGATGTGGCAGTACCTGCAACGATCGGGATGCCATTGCGAAGGTGCGGATCGCGGATAATTAAAGTGCCAATATTAGTTAAAGTTGGCATAAGTGAATCTGGGCTTAAAAATTATAATTTAAGTATAGCACAAATTTATTATCCTTGAATTTTGCAGACTTAATTTATGAAAATGGATTTCAATAGCATCGATCTGACTAATTTTAGGCGTTTTTAACTGCAATTGCAAATGCTTGAGAGCGGGCGATCGAGCTACGATCGATAAACTTAGCTATAATTGTAAGGAATCAGGTTATACTAAATTAGTAACTAACTTGCAATCAGATATGACTGCGGTAACTATCCTGCCTGTACTTAATACCAACGGTGAGAAATCCTATCGTGCTATTGCGGGCGATCGGCAATCTGTCGGTCAAACTGCGGGTCAAGCTTTAGATGCTTTGACTTCTTTGTTAGGCGAAACGGACTTCAGCGCATTAATAGTCATTCAAAGATTTAATCCTGATGAATTATTTACTATCCAACAACAAAAAAGATTATCAGAATTAATGAATTTGTGGCGTACAGCGCGCGATCGAGGACAAAATCTTTCTCCCCAACAACAAGCGGAATTAGAAAGTCTAGTCGAAGCTGAACTTAAAGCTGCTACTATTCGGACAGAAGTTCTCGTACAACAATCGATCTGATGAATCCTAACTACAATTTAGTAGCAGATCGTGCTGCTCATCGTTGCGAATATTGCCGCGCACCTGAAATCGTATTTAACTTTCCTTTTGAGATTGAACATATTGTTCCACTTTATCGAGGCGGTAATGATGAAATATCAAACTTAGCATTAGCTTGTCGCTCTTGCAATCTGCGGAAAGGAACTAATACAAGCGGAATTGATTCTACATCTAATACAGAAGTTTCCCTGTTTCACCCAAGAGAAAATAGGTGGGAAGAGAATTTTCAAGTGCAAGCTGAGTCAGGTGCGATCGCAGGAATGACACCAGTAGGTAGAGTAACAGTTACAGCTTTGGGAATGAATTCTCAAGCACAGTTAATAGCGCGACAATTATGGATTCGTTTAGGTTTATTTCCCTAATTTTTTTGTCAATCTATCTCCTTCACTACCTCCAAAGTTAGCCCTAAACAGTTTGTGTTGGCCAATTGCTATCACCCGAATTTCGCGAGTCTGTTGTTTGAAGAGTAAACCCCCGTGTAGCAGGTAATGAAATGACCAAAAGCCGATAACTTCGTAGAAAAAGGTTCTAAAAAAAAGACTTGACAAGGGGCTGAAATCGCTATAGATTACAGCTTACAGCTCTCGATGCGAGAGAAGAAACCACAAAAACCTCCCATCCACCAAACCAAAAGTGGCCCACAACTAGGGAGGTGGCCCACAGGTGCTTGTTTATTATAGGTTAGGTTCTTTGTGCCACCAAAAAACCACCAAATGCCTCCTTTTCGCCAACCTACACGATCGCCTAGCTTGCATTCAGTGTCATAATCAACTTTACCACCAACTTCCAACCAGATTTTTTTCTGGACGCTAAAGCCAAAGTGACCCTGACTGTATTTTACCCACAATTGGTCGATCGTCCGTAAATCATCGCAAGGAAAATTCTCGATCGATTCCCTATTAAAATAGCCTTCCTTCTCCCGTCTTGCAGCTTTTAACATCACCTTGAGTGTTTCCTCATCCGCTGCTTCCCACTTTTCCGCCGCCAATAAATCCCGCAGATGAGTATAGTCAACACCCCGCGCCGATTTAAGTTGCACCGAAACACCGGCAACCGTTGACGAAATCGGTTCCCGCAGATAACTCAACCAATCTTGCATCGACTGCGGCCGCTTTTGCGGTTCGGAGGCCATCCCTTTTTCTATTGCCAAACTCACCCAATCTTTCACCCCAAAATCTTTCGCAGGTGGCAATGCTTCATTTCTAAAATGCCGATTGAGGGAAGCTGTTGGCACTTTTCCCGTTACCGCATAATATAAAGATGCAGCCAAAGCATAAATATCAACCGTTGGTTTACCACTACCTTCCATATGCTGTTCCCAAGGAGCAAAAGCAGGGTTATGAGGATGTCTGCTACTAATAATAGTTGGCATTAATTCACTTGCAAGACCAAAATCAATTAACACTGCTTGCCCGTTGGGACGCAACATAATATTACCTGGATGAGCATCTCGATGCACAATTCCTGCTTGGTGAACATCACTTAATGCTTCTCCAATTTGGCGGATAATTGCCACTGCTTCTGTATCCGGGAGTCTGCCCTCTTGCCGTACAGTATTATATAAACTTTGCCCGACGATTAAATCCATTACCAAACAGTGAAGGCCTGCTTCCTCAAACAAATCGCTAATGCGGACAATTCCAGGATGGGCGTTTTGGCAAAATTTTGCTAAGATTTGCCCTTCGCGGATAAATCTGCGAACAAAGTTGGCGTATTCCGGGTCATTTTGCAAACTCAGATTCGGCGTTTTGAGGACAACTTGATGCTTGAGTTGCAAGTGTGTGGCCTTGTAAGTCATGCCAAATCCCCCCATTCCCAGGATGGTGTCGATGCGGAGAGGGCGAGTTTTGAGGATTTGTCCGGGCGTCCACAGCATGGCAGGTTGGTTAAATTCTCTCTAATTGCTAATTATGATAATTGATTTAATCAAAAAAGATTTCCGCATCAACGTAAAGAAAGCAAACCAAAGAAACCGGGTTTTTTACCGAATCTGTTGGCTACGATCGAGTATTCTCCCCAAAAACCCGGTTTCTGGCCCCCCGTCGTAATTCCTAATCAAAAAGGGCGGACGATATGCCCACCCTTTTTACTAACTATCAATTCGATATTAGAGTTAGATTTTTCAATACCCCCAGGGGAATTCGAATCCCCGTCGCATCCGTGAAAGGGATGTGTCCTAGGCCTCTAGACGATGGGGGCGTATTGCGTGTGCTTTTGTTCAGCACCTTTATTACATTAACTAATCTTTCCTAATCTGTCAACTACTTTGCGAAAGTTTTTTTTCTATTCGTCCGAAAGTTGGTCGCAGTAGGCTTTGAGGATGCGGGCGCAATTGTCGATCGCCCCCAAGTGAGCAATTTCATACCCGTGGGTGTTCTGGGTGGGGAAAGCCAAACAAGCGGCGCGGGCGACATGGCCGAACTTCATGGCGATCGAAGCATCGCTACCAAAACCGCTAATCGTCGCCAATTGCACCTCTACGCCGGCGGCTGCGGCTGCTGCACGCAGTTGGGCGTTCAATCCTTCATCGTAGATTCCGTAGCCGTCCTGAACCAGCAAAACCGGGTTTTCGCCATCTTCGATCGGGTATTCTGGAGCTAAGGGGCAAATTTCCAAAGCAATCAGCGCGTCCAAGGGCTGTCGCTGCGAAAAATACAAAGCGCCGATCGCCCCAACCTCCTCCTTCGCCGACGCCACTAAATAAACATTCACCGCAGGCTCTTTCAAACATTCGGCCAGAGCCAGCAAAATCGCCACTGAAGCCTTGTTGTCTAGGGTATAGCTTGCGATCCAATCCTTCAACCGAATCGGCCGTTTGCGGTGCTTTCCCACCACCATCCGCGTCCCCGGCCGAATTCCCGCCTCGGCTAATTCCTCGGCGGTACACTTTGTTTCAATCCAGGCATTTTCCCAATTGAGCGGGGTTTTTTCCTGCTGAGCTTTTTGCGGGGATTCGTGGGATACGTGGCGGCTTCCGAAGCTGAGAATGCCGCTGATTGTTTGGTTGTCGCCCAACAAATCGACGACGCCTTCGCCGTACACCCAGGGAAACGCGCCGCCCAATTTGCGGACTTCGACGCGGCCTTTTTCGCCGATGGTTTTGACTATGGCACCGATTTCGTCTTTGTGGGCGGTAATGGCGATCGACCTTTGGGGATTGCGGCCCGGAATTAGGACGATCGCATTATCCGCGCGATCAAGCCAAGCATTCACACCCAGGGCGGCGAATTTTTCCATTAGCCGATCGTTAATTTCCGACTCGACACCGCTGGGTGAGTGCAGCATCACTAACTCTTCGATAGTTTGGAATAGTCGATCGAACTCTAACATTTGTGATTTTCTAGTTGGCTAGGGCAGGCTAATATAGAGACAACTATATTATTTTATTTATGTTTTTCGCTAAAATCATTCGACTTCTGCAACGACAATCTCGGGCCCGCAAATTAGGCATCAAGTTTAACCGAGTTGCTAACTTTAATTTACCAGACAATCTGATTGTACTTGGAAAGCGCCACAATGTAAACTTGCCTTCAGAAAAAGGCATGGATGGAGAGTTTATAGAAGTGCTTTTAGACGACTGCTATGGAGTCGAACAATTATCTAAATCGCTGATGACAATTATTGATATTGGTGGAAATGTTGGGTTGTTTCCGATCGCAGCCAGAAACAGGTTTCCCCAAGCCGTCATTCACGCCTATGAACCGAATCCTAACCTAGAAAGTTATCTTAAAAATCAATCTAAAATAGCAAATTTTGAATATTTCATGGAAGCGGTAGGAAACGGAGATGGGAAAGTAACGCTAGATATTCGGGAAGTGTCGGGGAAAAGCCGATCGCACATCAGCGAAAGTGGCGACATACCGATGATATCGTTGAAAAGGGCGATCGAGCGAATTGGTGGCAGCGTCGATTTAGCTAAAGTAGATTGCGAAGGTGCAGAATGGCTGTTATTTGAAGATCGAGATACTTGGCAACTCGTACAAAACCTTTCCTTAGAATATCACCTGTGGTCTGGTCACACTCATGCCGAAACCAGACAAGTTATTGAAAACCTAGGATTTTGGGTCAGAAAACAAATACCAATAGATCAATGGTACGGCACGATTTTAGCATCCCGAACCCGCAACTCTTGATGATATTATGTCCAACAAAATACCCGCTATAGGTTTGTAGTGAGGACTTCAGTCCTCAAATTTTCATTATGACTTGAATCCCTCACTACAAACCAATTGTAACAGGGCTTAGATTAAATCTGTTCTTGCCCTTGATTGAAATACTAGATCCCTTAATTTTCCTCGACGCGAACAATCGCATCTTCAGGAATATTGAGGATGTCTGTGAATGGTTCTTGACTTGCTTGCAAAACTTGTTTATTTATTTTCCTGCCAGAAAGTTCGCGCTGCAATTTGTCAATTGTTCTTTGAAAATGAGTAGCTTGTCTGAGCATTTCTTGTTCAGAAAAATCTAGTAATTGAATCAAGTTTGTAACTTGACTTTCTAGGATGTAGGTTTCGTAATTATTATTGTTTGCCAGAACATTTTCAGGGTTTGTCGAGCAATCAAAGACAACTTTTTCCTCAGAAAGTGACAGAGATGTTTTGACACTGAGTGCTAAATATTTAAACATTTGAGCTGTTCTTTCGGGGATTTTAACTTTCAGAGAAATCACTACAGCAAACAAACTTCCCGACCCCAGAAGTCCCCCAAATGCCAAGACGGATTTGACTTGATAGGGAATAATTAACGAATCTTGTTCGGTAATCAAGGGACTGCCTTTTGCTTCTGATACGTGAAAAATATTTAAGACTGCGGGTTCTAATTGCAGAAACCTTTCTGGCTCGATTCCGAGGACTGTAGGAATGTCTAAACCGAGTTGTCGGATTATTCCCGAAATCAGTGGCATTTGAGCTACTAATTCCGTGCTAACTAATGGAATAGCTGGATTTTCTGCTGCGGTGTGCCGAGAATTCCACTGGGGTTCTGCGCCTGCTGCGGCTAGCAAAGTCCAGCATTTCAGGTCGGCGGCGGGGGAATTGTTGTTCATCAAGCGGCGCGCTGATTGTTGCGATGATTCTTCTAATTCGCCGTAGGGATGAGTTTTGAATAAACGCACCAAAACACAGGTGTTTTCTCCTGTTTGTGAATCGCAAAAATGTTGGTAAATATATTTAACAATCTTCTGGCCGGTGGCTTCCATACTAGCAGTATTTCTACCTAGCTGACGCAGGACTAAGCTGCATTTGGCCATGTCTTGCGGGGTAAATAGGTTCATATCGTACATTGAAAAACGCTCTCCCAGAGCTCAAACACTCTTTTTCATTTATCGTTAAAGCTGCTACCGTATCCGGAATCGTACTGAGAGTTTTGAAAAGTGTTAGTTAAAATACGTACAAAATTTGCCGACATAATGCAGCGGTTGTGTAGCAGGATACAGAAATTAAGGCTAAGGAAGAAAAATCTATCCCGTAGAGTGCCTGCCGCGCACAGAAAGTCGGATATATGGTGTTTGATATCAAATTCGCTTTTCATCGGAATGATATAACGGCAGTGCTGTTTCCTCCGTTTCGTTTATATACGGAGGAAACGGCAGTGCCGTTTCCCTACAATTGATCGCGGTAGGGAGACGGCACTGCCGTGTCTTCTATATCATTCCGATGCAGCCGGAATTGATCTGAAAGGATTTTTGACGATGAGTCGCGCAGAGGGATTTAATGAAACGGGCTTTGCAACCGATATCCCTCGACTATTACTACGAGTTTTCGTACATCGAATTCGGTTTCTATGTAATATGATGTCCGGTTGCATCGGAATTATTAGTAGCGGAAATTAGGAGACGGCAGTGCCGTGTCCCTACTCAAAATAACATTGTAGGGACACGGCACTGCCGTCTCCTCTATCATATCCAAGAGTGCTTTTAACTACGCCAAACAACTCTACTGAGCAGGTTGAGACTTTGCTTCTGTAGCATCTTTAGCCGACAATCCCTGATCTTGAATGCCAAAATACCACAAACTAGCAGCAGCTTCAGCGCGGGTTACGGATTTCTTTGGCTGAAACAGAGTGGTAAAACCAAAAACACGGCGAATATTCGCCAAGTCTCCATTGTTAAAGTCAGCTAAAATTGCCCGCGAGGCTTGGGAATCTATCTTAGAAGCGTCTTGAAAACCCCATTTTTCTTTCACTCCGTCAATGTTAGCTGTTGGTAAAACTTGACGAGTATCTAATGGCACTTTCCAGAGAATCATTGTTTCGCGAGTTAAAGGTGTATCCGGGCGAAATTTCACATCTTTAGTTTCTCCAGAAAGGGAACTTGGAATTAAACCGGCTTCTGCTAAACCTTGAATTGCTGAAAAATCTGGGTCTGTTTTGGGTATGTCGGAAAAGGCTGGTTCGCTAGAGTCTACTGCTAATCTAATTTGTTTTGCTTGACGGCTAGCATAAATCTGATTATTTGCTGCTACTAACCAGCGGGCGTATTCGCGGCGGGTGACAATTTTGTTGGGTTTTGGCAAAGTGCTGCCAGTTTCTAAGTTAGCACTTTTTGCAGATCGAACTTTCAGCACTTCTAACGCAGTCAAATCTGCCACATACTGCCGCAACTGTTGAGGAATTTCGGTATCTAATTGGCTAATTTTTGCTGATTTTGGGGATGGGGATGGCGTTGGAGTAGTTCCTACTGAATTAGATGGGGTTGGTGAAGGTGTTGGAGATGCGGTAGACTCGGAATTATTCGGTTGAGGACTAGCTGCAATTTCTGCGCCCTCTTTGCTGTAGTCGATCGCAAATTCTGTAGAACCCCCTACTTTTTGAGTAGGAGAAAGCGACACTGTTACCCGTAATTTATCTCGGGTTGCTACCACAGAACCTTGTCCTTCGGCGGTTGGGCGACTGACTATTTCCCAGTTGCTACTCGCAAACTTTGTCGCATAAAAGTTTTGAACAGAATTAACCGGATCGGTGGTTTCCCAGCGCGATCGCACATTTTTGGGCGACGAATCGGTTGGTGTACCAGCTTCGATTAACTGAGCATTCGGATATAGTGGAATTTCTGTCGGGAAATCGGGAGGAAGTTTGGCGGTTGTGCTGGTTTCGACTGCTGTCGCTGGTGGCGGGGAAGAGAAAACCACCGGATTTTGTTGTAATTTTGGATCGGCGGCTACTGATTCTTCCAGTGCCTTGCTGTTGGGGCCGTTGGCGCAAGCTGTGACAGTAGCCAGCAAACACAGGGCCAGCCAAGTATTTACAGCAGCGAGTATATTGGTTTTATTGGTTTTACTGGTTTTAGCTAAGCCTTGAGAGTTGCCTCGCCCTTGAGTAAATATAATATTCAGCATAAATCCCTCGTTTGCGGATATATTTCTAGGCTAGCGCAGATCGATCGGGTAAATATAATTTTTACAAAAATGAAATTACTGCATTTATTCTTAGTTACTGCTACATTACTTGTCTCGTCTGTCAAGTTTACCAGTCCCGCTGCATCTCAACCAGCGCCGGTGCGGGCGACAATTGGGATGCCGGAGTGGCAGCCATTTTGCTCGGCGATGGGTCAATTTGCGATCGATATGCCGGGAAACCCCAAAATTAATTCGGAAACTTTTTCAACTCAAATTACCACTCATACGTACAGGTCGATATTAAAAAACAAAGAAACTTATTTACTTCAATACTTTGACCTAGATTTTCGGCTCAGCAACAATAATATCAAAGTTACTTTAAATAATGCCGTTGATTTTTTTGTGGTTGGTGCCAATGCTAAGTTGCTGCAAGTACGAGATATTTCCCTCGGTGGTTATCCGGGAAAAGAGTTTGAGTTTCAGCCACTTTCCCCCACCGAACCTGTAGGTGTAGGTCAAGTTTTTTTGGTGGAAACGCGCATTTACGGTCTGGTTGTCAGTACCCCAAAAGCCGAAAATGCTCAAAAGTTTTTAGAGTCTTTTCGTTTGTTTTGAATTAGGAAATTTGGCAAATAATTGTGTACGTAATTTAACGAATGCAGGGAAATAGCAACGGGAGCATCCCATTTTTGTAAATATATCCGTAGAGGCGAAGCATTCCGGCACTGATATCGTTTCCGACTGCATCGGAATTATTAGTAGCCGAAATTAGGAGACGGCACGTGCCGTCTCCCTACAATGTTATTTTTGGTAGGGAGACGGCACGTGCCGTCTCCTCTATCATGTCTGAGTACAACCGGAATTGATATGACACAAGACCTTATTTTGTTTTTTGTACTCCTAACGACATAGATAAATTTTACACCTGCGGACTGATATATCTGCTTCCTCAAATTTATATATTTGATATAAGGATTTTTCCGCATAAAGCACAAACGAAGATTCTGTTTTGCTCAATCTGGCTCAACGAAGTCAGGCTCAACGAAAGCTTACCCGGAGGTTATTAACATATTATTTATGAACAAACTAACACCAATTCTCCTCAGCGGCCTCCTATTATTTGGAGCTGCTGCTTGCAGCGACGGGGCTAAAACTAGCGCTGATGCTCCTAGTTCTACCACAGAAAATCGTAACAGCCCGCCTCCAGCGGAGTCAGTTCAAAAAACTCAGGGTGATGCAACTAGCGATATTCGCAGAGCCCAAGCAAATTCTGATATCAAGGCCCGAGAACAGCGCAACAATGTGACGGGCGGCGATACCATCAGAGCCGATGGCGACTTAAAAAGTGAAGTTCGTTCTAAGTTAGAAGTAAACATCACTAAAGGTGAGCTAATTGTTGAGGCAAAAGACGGGGCTGTCACCGTAGGCGGCACAGTCCCAAATCAAACTGATTTAGCTAAAATTGAGCCACTAGCTAAAGAGATTAAGGGTGTCAAAACCGTGAATGTTACGGCTGTTGTTGCCCCTGCTGCACCTGCATCGCCTAGTAAGTAATAAATTAGAAGGAAGAGGGCTATAGCGGCGAAGCTCACCGGGTAAAAAGAAGGAAGAAGCAAGTAGAAAAAGGAAAAGTTGGGCATTGTAATATTGCTTTTGGAGCGCAACGCTTACGTGACTCTCCCGTCGGGGTAGGGGGGTTTTAAGTTAAAATTCACGCACTCAAAACTCGCGCACAAGCGGTAATTTCCCATTCCCAATTTCCGATTTCTAATTGCTGAGAATTAGTGGCAAACAAGCCTCAAGATAGAGACCAAAGTTATTCCCAGCGACCGATGATAATTGTTGGGAAGAAATGACTAAATGTGATTGATTGCAGCAAGCACAGCATAAATTCTGTGGTTGTGAAAAAGTAGTTTATTTTGAAGGAGAAAAAAAATGGCTTTAGGTCAAAACAAGCGAGCTGTAGGATCATTTTCTAGTTACCGAGATACGGAACTAGCCCTGATGGAACTGCAAAGTAGCGGGTTTCCGATGAATAAAGTTTCGGTAGTTGGGGAAAATCTTGATCGCAGCGAAATTGCGGGCGCTACCGCTGGTAAGAGTACCGACGAGAAAGTGGGCGGTGGTGTAAAAGCAGGCGCGACAGCGGGAGTCGTGACGGGCGGTTTGATTGGGTTGCTCGGCAGTATTGGGGCGCTGGCGATTCCGGGAGCGGCCCCGGTGATGGCCGGGGGCGCGATCGCCACTCTACTGGCTGACACTGCTGTTGGAGGCGCGATTGGGGCCGCAGCCGGCGGTTTGACCGGCGGTTTGGTCGGTTTGGGAGTTCCCGAAGCAAAAGCTAAAGTTTACAGCGATCGCCTCTCGCGCGGAGAATATTTGGTATTCGTAGAAGGAACAGATGCCGAACTTGCCACAGCCCAAGGAATTATGAGCGTGCGGGGCATTCAGGATTGGGCTATTTATGATGTGCCGGCAGACACGGGCCGCAAAGCTTTGGCCCGCCACAAGCGCGCCGTCGGGGTCTTTTCCACCCGCCGCGAGACAGAACACGCGCTGGGAGAGCTGCGAGCTGGGGGCTTCGACATGGATCGGGTTTCGGTGATCGCTAAGGATGCCGATTCCAAAGGCGAAATCGCAGGGATTGACGTGAAGGAAAGCGCGGACAACAAGGCTGATGAAGGGGCGACCAAGGGCGCACTCACAGGCGGCACTTTGGGCGGTTTGACGGGCTTGTTGGTGGGTCTGGGCCTAGTGGCAATTCCGGGAATTGGGCCGATTATGCTGGCTGGCGCCTCAGCTACGGCGATCGCCACTACACTCGCCGGTACCGCTTTGGGTGCGGCGGCGGGCAGCTTGCTGGGAGCTTTAGTCGGTTTGGGAATTCCCGAAGAGGAAGCTAAAGCATACAGCGATCGGGTGGAAAGAGGAGATTACTTGGTACTGCTTGACGGTAGCGAAGCTGAAGTCGCTAAAGCTGAAACCATTCTGAGCCGCGGAGGCATTCAGCATTGGAGCATCTACGACTCTCCCAGCAGCGCCGATACTGCTCGGGCAGATTACGGCGCTCCCGGCACTCCGGGCGTTGATACTACGGCTGGTATTTACGATCCCAATCAGGGCGTTACGGGCAACCGTCGGGTTTTATAAACAGGACAGAAGAGCACCTGTCAATAAGGGGCTTTTTCGCGGGGGAGGCGGGTTTATTTAGCCTGTTTGCAACCCGACGGGCTGCTTGTGAACCCTCCTACAGGTTATGTGGAACAAACACTGGCTAGCTGTTTTGCCCTTGGGCGGTAAAATTATTTCAAAAGTCGGCTTTTTCTCTGAAAGTCGGCTTTTGTTTTGTTCTGGAAACTTAAAAAAAAGCTCTATGTCAAAAGTTTAATTGTGATTGGCGAGCTGGAATTTGGGTTGGAGTTCGATCGGCTCTACTAATTTTTACACCAAAAAAACACAGCAGTTTTTGAGTCTGTAACACTCACTACTGCTTGATTGCAAACCCCGCAGTATTATCAGATTAGATCGCATAAATTACAGTAGATATTGCTTGATTAGTCAGTCAGCGACTATCTTTATATGTGGGGCAGCTAATTTCAGCAACTCATAGCTGTGAAGTAGCCCGTCCCGCGCCCCCAGAAAAGTCTGCGGTGGTCGGCAACTATTAGAATAATAATATTGTCGTCGCCTTCGGGTAAGACTTAGGCCGGTCATTGGTTGGCTGTAGTAAATCAATTGCCGTTGGTAACATCAGCCGCATGAATACAGTTTTTCTGGGAATGCCTCAGTGAAGCATTTGAAAAGCCCAGGAACAGCTATGATGTCTGAGAGTGCGTCAGGTGTCGGGTGTTCTGTTAATTAGAACCACAAGCCCTCATGGATCGAGTAAACATTAACAGCAAACACAGAAGCGCGGGAGCACGGGAATGGCTCGCGGCTCATTTTTTCGGGAAATCGCAGGCGATGGATAGCGGGTTGCTTCTTTCGTCCGTGAGCCGTTTAGAACTCAGAGGGAAACAGCCTTCCTGTTGGATTTCACTGGCGACAAGCACAGTGGGGGGAGGTGACACTAGCTGAGCTGACCGAGCTCTGCTTTCATGGGCGATAGAAGATAGAAGGCACTTATGTAGAAGGCACTCGGGGTTGAAGCTCCGATATCTTGTTTCTTGGTTGCACTCATAAATTTGATCGCCCATACCAGCAATTTTTCGGGTCAGAATGTGGCGCGGATAGCGCCAGCAATACCCCAAATAGGCGATCGACCTTCACTCGTGGCGATCGACAACTTCTTGGTATTTTGGTAAATGGTTAGTAGTTAGCACAAATACAACTAATACCAATTTTTTATGAGGCTGCATAGAATTTCGATCCCCCCTAACCCCCTTAATAAGGGGGGGACAAGATTCTTCTCAAAGTCCCCCTTCTTAAGGGGGATGCGAGGGGGATCGAGATATGTGCAACTTCACATTAAATTGGTATAACAATTAACCACCAACATCAACCGCCAACTAAATACTAGCAAAAATAAGACCTACAAAACTTACAATCGTGGGCGAGAAGCTCAGTTTTCTCATGACTGCCGCGCTGGCAAATCCAAGATTTGTGACGAGAAACTGGGTTGCCTTTCGTAAGTTTTAACTAGATTAGCAGAGTGATGCCAGGAATCAACCAGTTTTGACAATTATTACTGTGACAGTAGTCGTTGAAAAAACAGACTAGCAAACACGAACGTACGAACTTTTAGACAACATAGAACATCGAGAAACTAAGGAAACTCACTCAATTTTTTTATGAATTTCACTGAGAATTTAAGTGCCGATGAACTTTTAACTAGACATAGAAACGGGGAACGAGATTTTCGAGGTGCTAACCTCATTGCGGCTCATTTAAGTGAAGCTAATCTTAGTCGAACAAATTTGAGCAGCGCTAATTTAAAAGGGGCCAATTTAATTAGAAGCAAACTAATTGGAGCTAATTTAAACGCCGCCGACTTGAGCGGGGCTAATTTATCTAAGGCGAAATTAATTGAAGCTAACCTCGGCAGCTCTAGTTTAACTGGAACTGTGGCGATCGGAGCAGATTTTAGCGGAGCCAATCTCAGCGGAGCAATATTGTCTCACGCTGACTTGAGCAAAGCTGTGATGACAGGAGCGAGTTTAGTAGGAGCTTGTTTGCTAAGCGGCTCGAAACTAACTGAGGCTAATTTGAGCGGGGCGACGCTGAGCCGAGCAATTATGAGCGGGGTTGATTTAAGCAGAGCAAATCTGACTAGAGCGATTCTCAGCGAGGTTGATTTGAACGGGGCCAACCTGAGCGGAGCAACTTTAATTCGGGCTTACATCAATCGCGGAAATCTCAGCGGCGTTAATCTGGTTGGGGCGATTTTGAGCGAAGCAAGTCTGCGGGAAGCTTGTATTTGCGCTGCTAATCTGAGCGGTGCTGACTTGAGCGGTGCTGACTTGAGTAAAGCTAATTTAAATGGCTCTAATTTGAGCGGTGCCGACTTGCAAGGAGCTAATCTGAGTAAGGCAAATTTGAATGGTTTGATTTTGCATAATGCTGATTTGAGGGCTGCAAATTTGAACAAAGCTTCTTTGCGGGGAGCTAATTTGAGTAACGCAAATTTGTCTGGTGCTAGTTTGCTGGAAGCGGATTTGCGGGGAGCTAATTTGAGTAACGCCAATTTGTCGGGAGCGGGTTTGCTCCTGAGTTCTCTGACAGGAGCAAATTTGACAGGAACCAATTTGTCGGAAGCTAATTTAATTGGGGCTAGCTTGAATGTTGCTAATTTGAATGAAGCGGCTTTAAGCGGGGCAATTTTGCCGAATGGAGCTACTCATAGTCGCGATTAATTGAGTTAACTTTTGACTCTTGACTGTTGTGAGCCAGCAGTATTTGTAGGGTGCGCAATGCGCACCTTACGATTATGGATAGTTTGATAAACGTTTTAAGTTGATTGCAGTGCGATCGTTCAATTTTGTCATAAGCTGTCGTCGATGTAAGGCTTTGAGATTGAGCCTGATTATTGAGAGTCTCTTTGAGCGATTCATTCTGCGCGGGCGATCGGCTCTTGGCGCTATGTTTGAAAAGAATTCGGAAATATACTTGCGAAACTTTAAACACCGTGCTAACCTTAAAAGGTTTGAGACATTACAACTTATAAGGTAAAACCCCGCAGAATGAAACAATTGGGAACCCATCTGGTCGCTGATGCTTGGCAGTCTCCTGGAGACCTGCTCAACGATCCTGAACGTATCCGCCGCGCTATTCTCGATGCGATCGAAGCCGGAGGAGCTACTCTCATCGATTTGTGCGTACACCAGTTTAGTCCTCACGGAGTGACGGCTACTGCTACTTTGGCAGAGTCTCATATAGCAATCCATACTTGGCCTGAACACGGTTATTTTGCCGCAGACTTATTTTTCTGCGGAGCCGGCGACCCTCACAAGGCCATGAAGGTGCTACAGACAGCTCTGGAAGCTAAACAGGTCAAACTCACCGAGTTCACGCGCGGTTTCGAGCCCGGGGTGGGCATCCTAGAATCTGCTTGTGAAGAGCAGTATGCGCCTCGTGCAGTAGAAACGAGTGCCGCCAGAGTTTAATAGCTTTCTTAGCGTAACTTTAAAGATTTTATGCTAGGTTTTGGTTAAAATCCCACGGCTCCAGTCGTGGGATTCTTGTTGAAATTTACTTCCCCTTCAATAAAGGGCGAACAACTAAATAACCTCCACCGAAGGCGGCAATGACTATCAGAAAAATCGCGATCGCCAACCACAATCCGCTTAAGTCAGAGGCTTTTTTTGGTTGAGAGCGCACACGGTAAGGAGTTTCGGGCACTTCTGTAAATAATTTTTCTGGAAGCGGCTCTGGTATCGAAGCTGCTGTTAGCGAAGGTTCCGGTAGCGGGAAGGGGAAAGCCACTGTCTGAGGTGGTTGAGGTACGGTAGAGTTAATCCGCGAGGTTACAGGTGCTGGAAGCTCAGGTTCAACGCTGAAATTGAATTTGACTGACGGCATTTGAGGTATCCCTGTCTGGGTGACGCTCTGGGCCGAGTTGACTACTTGCTGTAGCTGTTGGGATACTTGAACTACTGTTTCTACTTCTCGCCGCAGTTGTTGGTTTTGTTGGACTAATTGCTGGTTGTGGGTTTTGAGGGAGTCGAGCATCGCTTGGGCGGCTTGCAATTCCGCCGTGACTTCTCGATACAGGGAAATTGGTACCGATGGAGAGTAACTATTTGAGTTTTCAGGGGATGTATTGTCAGATAAGGTAGTATTTTGCATAGTTGTAGATGGCGAGGGTGAACTTTTTTAAGTTTAGCGTGAGAGTATTTGCAATTAGATCGATCGCAACACAATTCGTCAAGATATAGCCGAAGGAAGAAGTTCGGCAACGGATTTAACGGATGGATGTTGAGGAAGAAGTTCGAGGGAAGAAGTTCGAGGGAAGAAGGAAGAACCCAAATGCAGATACCCAGGATGGTTTATGCAATTAAGAACGTCCTAATAATCTATTGAGGTTGCTATATTTGTTATAGATATCGATAGATCGATAGTTAGTTTAATTAAATCTTAAAATTTTCAGCAGCTAGCTATGAACAATCATCCAACAGAACAAAGTATGTCACAAAAGTCAACTACTGAGGAAATAAAATACGGCGAACGCGAAATTTCGGAAGGGGAGTTAATTACTTTCCCGAATCCGCGAATTGGGCGGCGCTACTTCGTTAACATTACTTTACCCGAGTTTACTTGCAAGTGTCCGTTTTCGGGCTATCCCGATTTTGCGACGATTCATGTTACTTACGTCCCCGACGAGCGGGTGGTGGAATTGAAGGCGCTGAAACTGTATATTAACAGTTATCGCGATCGCTACATTTCTCACGAAGAATCGATCAATCAAATTTTAGACGATTTTGTCGCAGCTTGTTCGCCGCTGGAAGCGACGATTAAGGGTGATTTTTTGCCACGAGGGAACGTACACACTGTGGTTGAGGTGCGGCACGAGAAGTAGAAGGCTGAGGCTTTAGATATGCGTTCCCAGGCTTGTTAGATACCCGACTTCTTAAAGAAGTCGGGTATCTGGGTATTATGTTTTTTATGTGGGCTGACTTAACGAGATAAATAGTTAAAGAAGACTAAAGATTATCCGCTGCTGGTTGGAGGCGGTATTGTTCGCGGACGCTCAATAACCTAGTCTTTGAACCATTTGGTTCTAATGCTTCCGTCAGCCAAAGCTCTTGTTGATGCTTGAGGTTTATAGCCCGCCGGATTTCTTTCACCTCCTCGCGAGAAATACCTAGCTTATCTGCCATCTGGTTATGAAGATGCAATTCTGACCAATCAATTTTGCCATCAGCAACAGCAATCTCCCAAGCTGTACATAATATTAGGCGATGCTTTAGTCGCTCTTTATTGCTTTGACTACAACTTTTTTCCCGATGTTCTTCATCAAAAAGAATACTCGTTTTCATGATTTCATCAAAACTATGCCGTTGTTCTATGGCTTTCCGAACCAAATCTCGCTCTTCCTTTCTCATACCGGAGGTAGTCATCAATCTATCTATACTATCTTTCTCCTTGTCATCTAATTCACCGTCAATCCAAGCTATTGGTAAAGCAGCCATAATTATCTCCGATAAAAACTTGCTCATCTTGGCAGCTTCTTCTTGATTTTTCCAGCCCGTTAGACCGCTGTAAATCCCGACAGTTGCTAATACTCCCAGTCCAACAGGAGCAGCAAATGTTAGTAATGAGTAGTACCCTGCACTGACAACAATACCCGTTGAACTCCCCACCAAGCCCCCAATCAAAGGAATGCTATGGATAGTTGTCCAAATACTAGCCGGCGCAAATACTGAGGTCGCAACTGCTGAAGCGCCAACACCAGCCAAAGCCCCTACAGTTGCACCCGTCCCTACTGCAAAAGCATCTTTTGTCCAATCTTCGCCGTTATTTTGCTTTAATAAGTCGGCATTTATACCTTGATACTCGGCCTCTGAATTTTTACCAACATATAAATTCAATCCTTCTAACTCATGGTCAATAAAGCTTTGATAAGATTTATCATTAAAGTTGATACCACGCTTACAGCCATCTTCATAAATTTTCTGACTGGCATCATTAATAGTGGATTTAACTTTATCCCATGATTTGCCAAAAATATCTTTTAACTCTTTAATATCAGTTTCTATGTCATTTAATCCAGCAAAACCTTCTCCTTTGAGTCGCTCTAAGTAATAGCCTTTATTCATGGCAAAAATCATATCTAGAAGTGCCAGTGCAACTACCAGAGCAACAGCACCAGCGATTGGACTGGTAACAGCACCGATTAGGGGTACACCCGTCCAAGGTATTAGGGAATAAGCCATGAAAGTCACAATACTGCTAATTACTAGCAGTCCACCAGTAATAATTTTTCGCTCTTTGGCAGATGAGTCCATATCTGAATACAAAATTTTGAGGAGGCGAATATATGAGGGAATTCTGGGGATGCGAGTCAGAGCGAATTGGATGACAGCAGCCAGTACAGGAATTAAAAGAGCGAAAAGCACACTTAGTGCAGGTAAAACTGTTTGAATGACAAAAGCAACAATAATTGGCATAACAAAATACTAGGGTAAGTCTATCAATAGTTATTAACTGTAACAAATTTTTAATAACTATTCTTGTATAACAGATTACTTTTTTGGAATTAACAATAGTTTGAGGTATAAAATATGTTGATATTGTAAGCCCGTGACTCTCTAAAATCTATGTTTTAGTAAGGTGGGCATTGCCCACCCCACTATTAATTTTGACTGGCTAAAGAAGCTTCAGGAATCGCACTTTTTTCCTCTACTGTTTTCGATTCAGCCAACTTGTCCAAAATCTCGATAACTTCTCTCTCAAAAGTCACCTGAGCGCGATTAGTGCGCCCGCCCACATAAAGCTTGCCGTCCTTTTCTAAAGCCCAAATTTGCGAGTGAGACAAATAGCTCATCATCACGCTGAGCATCAGCAACCCAAAGCCAGTATAGACGAGCGGAATTCCCGGATCTGCTTTAATTTGCAGGCCAGTGCTGCCAACAACTTCGTCAATAGATAGCATCACTCCATTAACTTCAACCGCCGTGCCCGCGCGAACAGTAGTTAACAATTTGCCATCAGTACCGTAGACTAACATCGTTCCTTGCAAGTCTTTTGCTAGTAGAGAAACTCCCGCACTCAAATCGGGTTTAGTCGGAATCCAAGCACCCCAAATTCTGCCTTTACCTTGGGTGTCTAACTGAGCCATTGGTAGTTGCAAAACGGGGCTTTTGTTGAGGCGAACTCGCACGGCGGCAAGAGCCCAATCTGCTTGATAAAATGTGACTCCCCGGTATGTGAGTGGCTCGTTAACGTGAATGGTTTTACGATCGACCTCTTGGCCTGTTTTGTCCAAAACTGACAAGTCAGAGTAAAATTGATCTATCCCGCCCTCTGGACTATAGTCAATCCAGAACCGATTAACTCGCATCGACCAATCCTTCGGGATTTGCGGCCCCGCCCAAGGCCCCGCATCCATGATATTCTGCACCTTAAAAGTTTCGCCGCTGGCCACCATTTCTTGACCGAGAAACCCTGTCAGGGAGCCCCACATCGACCCAGCTAAAATAATTAGCATACTGGCGTGAACAATAATCGGGCCAACTTTACCAATTATGCCTTTGCGAGCATAAACTTTTTCGCCTTCTCGAAATATACGGTAGTTTTTCTGCTGCAAAAGTTGTTCTAACGAAGTTAAACCAACTGTTTCTAATTCCGCACTGAGAGCTAATTTTTCAAACTGCTTTGGTTCTTCATAAAATTTCCAGCGGCGAGCCAATTTTAAAGCCGGAAATTGTCGGGTAAAAGTGCAAGCTGTCAAGCTACTGCCGAACAAAATTAGGATTGACAAAAACCACCAAGTGCGGTATACGTGGTCAAGTCCTGCAATTAGTAAAACTTTCCAAGTTAGGAAGCCGAAGAGGGCTGGGTGTTCTGGATAGTTAGATTGATAAAACTCTACGGATTGACCTTGTTCGACGATTGTGCCGGAAATGCTGAAAAATGCGATCGCCAGCAACAAGATAATTGCCAGCCGTAAATCTGCGAGCACGGGCAAGACTTCTCGCTTAAAAAACCTTTGAGGGGCATTAGTCCAGTTTGATTCTGATGTCATGATTTATTGATTATTTGTTACTGGTTACTGGTTATTTGTTACTGATTATTTGTTATTCGTGAGTAACATATAATATCAAATCCTGCTTAAGTCTCCCGGTTTTTTATTAGTCCGCAGAGGCGGAATTTGTTTGTGTAGTAGCGGTTTTAACCGCCGATTTATCCCACCAAATCATGCCTATTTTATTTACGCAGGAATTATGCGAGAAAGTAGCGAGAAAACGCCAAATCCTACTAGCAAAACACCACTAACTGGCGTAATCCAACTCGACCAACGGCGTAATTCTAACAACTTTTTAATACTCGCGGTAAAAGTGCCTGCGATAATCAGCGGAGCGACATAACCAGCAGCATAAAACAGTAGTAAAACACCACCTAAAACTGTATCTCCCGTTTTTGAAACCCAAGCTAAGAGTGTAGCTAAAACTGGCGTGCTGCATGGAGAAGCTACTAAACCAAAAGTTAATCCCAATAAGTACGATCGCACGCCAGCAGGCAAATCTTTCGGAACCCAGCCTACAGCGTCAAAAGACGGCATTTGCAAGGGTAAAGCTTCCAATAAATTCAGCCCCATTAAAATAGCGATAATGCTGACAACGATCGGCAAACCTATACCAATTTTGCCGTAAACTTGTCCAGCAAATGATGCTACAATCCCTAAACCCGCGAGGGTTGTCGCCAATCCCAGGGAAAACCACGCCGATTGGGCGGCGGCTTGCAGGCGGCTTTTTGCTTCGTATCCGCCGATGTAGCCGATCGTAATCGGCAACATTGAAAGCATACAGGGCGTTAGGCTCGTTAGCAACCCTGCCAAAAAGATGACTCCGACGCTGACAAAACTCAGGTGTGTCAGTTGAGTGTTTACTAAATTGTTAGCAAATTGTGCGAGTTCGTAAAGTTGGGTTTGCAGGGTTTCCATCGTTTGACTCGGTGCTATATCTGACTCTATTTCAAATTGTAACAGATGCACGCAGATTCGGTTTGAAATTGGAGATACAGCAGATTGCAGGTTTATGAGGTATGTTCAATATCCCCGTAGGGACACGGCACTGCCGTGTCCCTAAAAAAGCCGTGTCCCTACAAAAGCTATCGATCGCACCTTGATTTAAAATGAATATCTTCACACCATCGTCAACCAGTATTTCCAATGAATTCTCGGCCCTATTTCAGCAATAAACTCATATGTTGTGAAACAGGTATCTTATCTGTTCTTTAGATTATTTAGCCCGACTTTACTTTAAATTAAAGCCAATTTCTTCATTGATAGAGCCATCTGGCATTATTGTCCCTACCAGCACCGCACCTCTGAGATTTGTTCCAGTTAAGTTGGCGCCTTCTAAATTAGCATTGCTCAGATTTGTGACTTGTTTAGAACCTCGGAAATAAAAGCTATGCAAGTCAGCACCTGTCAAATTAGTGTCGGCTAAATTAGCATATTGCAAGTCAGCACCGTGCAGCGTCGCATCAGTTAAATTAGCTTGGGTGAGATTGCTTCCCCAAAGTCTAGAATCTAACAAATTAGCATCTTGTAAATTGGCACGAGTCAGATTTGCCAAAGTCAGATTAGCATCCCACAATCTCGTGCGGTTGAAATTAACTTCCGTCAAATTTGCTCGACTGAGATCCGTTCCCAAAACATCGGCATTTGCTAAATTAGCACCACTGAGATCGGCGTCAGAAAGATCGGCATCTTTTAAATTAGCACCAGACAAGTTGGCGCCGGACAAATTTGCGCCGGACAAATTTGCTTTTTGGAGATTAGCTCCCCGTAAATCGACAGCGCTCAAATCGCACTGCTTCCACAAAAAGCTGACGCACCAATTATCTTTTAATAGCTGACTCACATCCTCCGCATTCGCGGCCATCACAGGAGGAGTTAAGTAGAAAGTCAACAGGACGATCGCTAACACTACTGCCGCTAGTTTTTTTAACCTCAGAACTCTTTTCATTGACACTAATTTGCGCAATAGATTCTTGATGTGTAATTAAATCATAACAAATAACCTGCAATTTTTACCAGCAATATTACTCAAAAATATTAGTGATTTGTGTAACAGGCACTCCGGCCTGTTAAGCGAGAATAGTGCAAGATATGAGTAAAAATCGGGTGTGAGATAGTCCGCCCGTATTGACGATCGACAAATCCAGATCGAATATCGCTACAAGGTAACACTGGCCTCCGGTAGTTGCGATCGAACTCGCAGGGGCACACCCCCAAACAATCGCGGTAGGAACTTCTCAATATCAGAAATCAGAAACCGCCCAGTTCGCCTAAAACTACGAGATTTAGGGGGTTGTAGGCGTAATTATGGAGAATTGCGATCGGCATCACCAACTCAGCCCAACTCTCATCACACGAATCAATACCCTGACATCACCAAACCCGATCGAACTTATCACGTTCCAGACAGTACGGATATCACTGTCAGTAGCTGAAATATCAAGGAAAGTGAGAACATACAGTTAAACCCCAGCCCTCCCATGCCTACTATTCCTCTTCTCCCGAGTCAATTAGTTGTCACAACTATTTTCAATTCGATCGAATCTTTGGGATTAACTAATATTGCAGGCAAAGTATTTCCAGATGAGCAAGCTGAATCCCAACAAGAGGCAAATTTAAATCTTAGCACCAAAAAAGTTTACGCCCAAGGCTTAAAAAATGTCGAACAAGAAGACTTGCACGGTGCGATTAAAAATTTCACTGCCACAATTAAGATTAATCCTAAATTTGCGTCAGCTTACAACGATCGCGGTGTGGCCCGCTACAGACTAGGCTACAAACAATCTGCAATCGAAGATTTAACTACCGTGATCGAACTCAATCCTTACCGAGCCAAGTATCACAGCAATCGGGGGTTTATGCTGACTGGTTTAAAAGATTATACTGCGGCGATCGCCGATTACAACTCGGCACTGTTACTCAACCCCAATTTAGCTCAAGCTTACTTTAACCGAGGCGCTATCCGCCTACAAATGGAAAATTCCCTAGCAGCATTAGCTGATTTTGAATCAGCAATTCGCCTTGATAGCGATTTTGCTAAAGCTTATTTCAACCGAGGAGTCACGAGATATAAATTGAGAGAAGTTCAGGGAGCATTTGAAGATTTTCAGAAGGCAGCAGGGCTGTTTAAGCAGCAGGGGAGAATGGATTATTACCAAGATGCAGTTTCTCAAATTAGAAAGCTTTGGTAATAGTCAGTAGTTATTAGTCATCGCGAATTGGGAATTAGGAATTGGCAAGGTGCGCACTGCGCACCCTACATCTATACTTAAAATTAGCCGATTCTAAAGGCGGCATCGCCGACTGGCAAGTCATTGGGACGAGAAATAGTAGAAGAGTTAACTCCAAAAGCAGCGTTTTGAACGGCTGTGGGGGTGGAATTTTGAACCACAGCTAATGTAGCCCCGCCAAACTGAATTAAAGTATTGCTTCCAGATTGACTGAATGCAACACTTGATAAATTGATGGCACTAATGCCAATGCGATCGCCTTGAGCCGAGGTAAAATCAGTAATTGTATTTGTGCTTCCATCACCTGCGATTAAGACAAAAACATCTGCACCAGCGCCACCAGTCAGAGTATTGTCGCCTGTATCCCCCATCAAGATATCATTGCCATCGCCACCAATTAGAACATCATTCCCTTTACCGCCTCTCAAAAAGTCGTTACCAGCATCACCGTTGAGAGTATCGTCCCCGAGATTTCCGTTCAGAATATCGTTACCAACACCGCCACTAATTAGGTCGTTACCTTTGCCACCTCGCAAAAAGTCGTCACCCGCTTCACCACTGATGGTATCATTGCCTTCGCTACCGTTAATTGCATCGTTAGTTGGTGAACCAGTTATGCGATCGTTTCCGCTACCTCCGAGTACACCGCTGGGGTTTTGCTGAGAGTCTTGGGAAGTGACTTGATAGTTGTTGGGGGTATTTGGCAATCTGAGCGATCGCAAAGGCAGATTTACCAGATTAGTATTATTGACAAAATTATTCAGCAAAGTAGCATCGCTAATGATGCTAGAAACCCGACTGGGGACAATTCCTTGAACGACTTTTGCACTCGAAATGCGATCGCCCTGCTGCACCGCATTCACCGTATCAAAACCTTGAATAACATTGCCAAAAACAGCATAATTGCCATCTAAAAACGGCAAAGCATCCAAAGCAAAATAGAACTGCGAAGACGCTGAATTCAAAGCATTAGAACGAGCCATTGCCACAGCCCCGCGAGTGTGTCGCAACTGCGGCGTCTGCGTGACAACTTGGTTGTAAACAGGTTGGGCGGCCCCTTGCGGCTTGATTTCCAAAGGAATAAAACGCGCCTGATTGGTATCCGGGTCAATAAAATTACCCGTTCCCAATTGACCTGCTGGAATTGTAGTATCTTTGCTGCGCGGATCGCCTCCTTGCACCACAAAAGGATCTGGCTGGCGCACAACTCGGTGAAACATCACCCCGTCGTAAGTCCCGCGTTCAACTAAGTCTACAAAATTTCCCCCAGTAATTGGGGCATTAGTGCCGTCAACTTCGATCGTAACGGGTTGACCGTTAATTACCTGTACTACTGTAACTTTGCCTGGTAACGGGAGTGCAGCGGCCATAAGTAAATTGCTATTTGAGTAAGTGATATTTGGGTTCCAGAAGCAATCCGCAAATTGCCCCTACCCATTTAATCAGAAAACTGTAAACTTGTGTTAAGCACAGTTCTACTTCTAAATTTATGATTTCCCGCCGCAATTTTTTTAGCACTTTACTGGCAATTTGTCTAGTCTTTCTCAGTTTCAATTTTGCCGCCCCTGCCTTTGCCCTCGGCGGCACGCTTCCTCCGGTGAATCAAGCTGCACCGGAGTTTAGTTTACCGACAAACAGTGGCAACGGACAAGTTTCACTGTCAGATTATCGCGGTAAATGGCTGGTAGTCTACTTCTATCCCAAAGATTTTACATCCGGTTGTACGATCGAAGCGCGTCGATTCCAGCAAGACTTGCCGAAATACTCAGCAAAGAATACCCAAATCATCGGGATTAGCGCTGATGATGTCAACTCCCATGCGGAATTTTGCGATTCCGAAGGTTTAAAATTTCCGCTGTTAGCCGATACCGACGGCGCAGTCAGTAAAGCCTACGGTTCTTGGATGAGTTTTATCTCAGCCCGACACAGTTTTATTATTGATCCGGATGGCGTTTTGCGAGAAACTTTTGTCAAGGTGAATCCCTCTATTCACTCAAAAGAAGTGTTGGCTCGGTTGCAGGAATTACAGGCTAACGGGTAATCCGAAGTTTCACATTATTGAATGCGCACAGAATTTACTTGTAGGGTGCTTACGGCGCACCTGCAATAACTATGGCGTCAAAGATTTCTTTGCGTAATATCAATTCTGGTAGCATCGGAATTAATATTACCCGAAATCAGGACACGGCAGTGCCGTGTCCCTACAATTAAGCAGGACGGCGACCCACAAGAGTTTTATTGTTTTTTGACATAAAATTTAAATGCGGAGCAGTTTAATCACGGTAGGGAAACGGCACTGCCGTGTCCTCTATATCCTTCCGGCGCAGCCAGAATTGATATAAGTTCTATCTCAATGAGAATTAAACTTGCTATTAACTGCAACAGATTCAGAAGCAGATTCATTGTCAGAGAGATTTCTATTTCTGGTAGCAATACGGCGTTCCGGGTCAATTCCCTCGAAGGTTGGTGGCAACCAAACTCGGACTACCAATAACACTGCCAAAACCAGTAAAAATGCACCCGTTGATAATATTTGAACCCAGGGAGTTTCCAGGACTCCCCGCACGATAATTTCTCGCAGGACTGATACAATACAAACTTCCACCGCCACGCCGATCGAAACGCGCTGTTCTTGCAAGTAAATAATTAGCAAGCGAAACAATTCCACTAAAACTAATAAAAATAGAATGTCAGCAGTCACTTGCTGGAAATCCAAAGGAGGCAGCAGCGAGAAAAACATTTCTCGCAGTTCGATGACCATGAAGCAGAACAAACCGATACACAAAGAAATGACAATTAAGTCTTGAACTGTTTCCAGAGCGCTGACTATTAGTTTCAAATTTAACCATTGTGGGGGGGTACTCGTCTGGTTATTTGAATGATTATCCATTGACAGCTCCTGGAATCTGTTTGACTTAACTTAATAGCTTAATTTAAATTGAGCTGATCTTTGACAAAAAATAGGTTTAATTTATTTATAATTATCATAAAACTTTCGTCTGTTGACAATTTATCACAAATTTTTATATATCACAGGCGGGTTGACTTTTGACTAAGGTTTGTGGTAATAGAGAACTGCTATTAGTAAATTTGATTCGTGAAAAGCAAAAGTCAAAACCCCAAAATCTTGCAACTGTTATAGAATATGAACATTGTAAAGAATTGTTTACTATAGCTTGATAAACTCAAGCTAGGGACTCTAGGCTCAAATCATACAAAAGCCGGAAAGTCAATTCAAACACAAAAAGCCACCAAGAGAGGATTGAACACAATGGCATTTACACTTGCACCATTACCCTTCGCCGCTGACGCCCTAGAGTCAGGTCATATGTCGGCCAACACGTTTTCGTTCCACCACGACAAGCATCATGCTGCTTATGTGACCAACCTCAACAAACTGATTGAAGGCACCGAACTCGCCAGCAAATCCCTGGAAGAAATTGTCAAGGCATCTGCCAAAGACCCATCCAAAGCAGGCATTTTCAACAATGCAGGTCAAGTTTGGAACCACAATTTCTTTTGGAATTCCCTCAAGCAAGGCGGCGGCGGCGCTCCGACAGGAGCTTTAGCTGAGAAAATCAACGCGGACTTTGGCAGCTTCGACAAATTCAAAGAAGAATTCAAGACTGCTGCGACAACTCAGTTCGGCAGCGGCTGGGCTTGGCTGGTCTTGGAAAATGGCACTTTGAAAGTTACCAAAACTGCTAACGCCGACACCCCAGTAGCACACGGTCAAATCCCGTTGCTGACTTTGGATGTGTGGGAACACGCTTATTATTTGGATTTCCAAAATCGCCGTCCCGACTATATTGCTAACTTCTTGGATAATTTGGCGAACTGGGATTTCGCAGCCGCAAATTTGGCTGCGGCTTAGTAGCATCGGGCTTTAGTCCTGCTTGATTTTAGGACTAAAGTTCTCACTGCAAACTTCATAGGTTCGTGGTGAGGATTTTAGTCCTGATTCAGGGATAGCGAAGCCGATCGAACTACAACGAAGTAATAGTTAAAAAAATCTGAAATTGTGTTATAGTGCGAGCGGTAACTCTTTTACAAACTTTATAGTTTCAGTGGCTGTTCGCGCGATGACCTCTTCACCAACCATAGCACCCGTTCGATCGAGTCAAGTTACCCGCAAGTCTTATCCTAACTATCGGGTAATAGTCCTTAACGACGATTTCAATACGTTTCAGCACGTTGTGGAATGTTTGACAAAATACATTCCAGGAATGACGAGCGATCAAGCTTGGGAATTCGCCAACCAAATTCACAACGAAGGACAGGCCACTGTCTGGGTTGGGCCGCAAGAGCAAGCAGAACTTTATCATATGCAGTTGAGCCGTGCTGGGCTGACAATGGCTCCGCTAGAGTCTACTTAAAAAGTGTGTGCAATGTTGTCGGAAAGTTCGATCGATTGTCGCTACTTAATCTCAAAGTGTTCTGACTACTATCAACTGATATCAAATTTGGTAGCATCCTAATTATTAATATTACCGAAATTAGGAGACGGCAGTGCCGTGTCCCTACAATCTTATTTTGGGTAGGGACACGGCACTGCCGTCTCCTCTATCCTGACGGTACAACCGGAATTGATATCGCTTAATTCGATCGCCAAACTGCATCCCAAGGCCCGCCCCCAACTTCCAAACCAGACAAAGAACTTTCAGCCTCTAAGATAATTCTAGAACGCTGCTTGCCATTTTTGTCAACATTTGGGCCCAACAACTCTCGCAGTTGCAAGCGTAATTGGCCATGCGTCGTATCCCGGCAACAAAAACTCATGCCTTTTTCTGTAGGAGTTCGCACATAGATACCCGGAGAACTTGCAGTGCCAATTAACTCAACTTCAAACTGGCTATTTCTAGCCTGCATTGTCCACTTTCCCCAAGGTTCAATATCCCAACTAACTTGAGAATTCCAAGGCGCAAATTCGTATAGTTGCCCTTGATAATGGATGCCAATCATGGCGACAGATTCCATCCACCATAGCACGCCGCGCCTGCCACCACCAGCAGTTAAAGCTAAATCGCTTTCGCCTTGAAAACAATTGCAATTAATCCAAAACCACTTTTGCGGAAAAGCACCACCCCAATTTTTTTCGCTGTAAGCCGGAGCATCTTTAAATTCATAGCGTTCGCCATTCCAATCAATCCAGCCTGTGGCTAAACCGTGAGCCATTAAAATTTGCCATCCTGGTTCAAATACGGGTAGGAAAGATAGGATTCCCGCCGTGGATTTCTGTAGTGAATCAGAGTTTCCCCAGCCGTAAACAGGTTTAATTTCATACTGCCAAAAACAGTGGCTGCCGCTTCCTGGATCGTGCAGATAACCTTGATTCAAAGTAGCAGTAGCTTGATAGCCTTCTTCGACACGGCTGTCGAATACTTGTGGCTCTAAATATTCTGGTTTAGTTTGTAAATCTGTTTTGCCCCAATGTCCAAAACCCAAGCTTTCTCGGTGCGCCCAAAACTTATTTACATCGGGGAAGGTGCGGCACAAATAGCTATCTTTCGGCCCTAGGATTTGAGCTGCACCGCCGCTGTAAGGTTGACCGCCTCTGGGATCTTCGATGGAATACATGAATGCAAAGGATTGTCCGTGAATGGGTAATGTTATTCGATAGTACCAGCCTTCAAAAAAGCGCCGGGAAGTGCCGTCCCATTGGTAGCCGCTGTGGGGAGTCTGAATATTTTTGAGTTTTGAGGGTAAATTTGACATAAAATTATGAATAGCACGACACGGAATTCACGGATACACGGATAGTTTTTTGCAGTTACCGATTACCAATTACTAACATGATAGAAAATTAATTATGACTTTAGCACTTTGGCGATCGCATCTTGCTGGTACTCTCCACCGCAACCGCAGTCTTCCTGTTTCTAGGTACTTACAATTGGCAACAGTCCGGGCTAATGGCCGTCCGGCTAACCGCACTGTTGTGTTTAGAGGTTTTTTGGAAAATACGAACCAGTTAAAGTTTATTACAGATATTCGCAGTGAAAAGGTAGAGGAAATTAATTTCTATCCTTGGGGGGAGATTTGCTGGTATTTCCCCAAAACTCGCGAACAATTTCGGATTGCTGGACAACTGGTTTTGGTAGTGGCTGAATATCCAGATGCAGACTTGTGTTCGTCGCGCCGCAGAGCTTGGCAGGAGCTTTCTGAGGCGGCTCGATCGCAGTTTACTTGGCCGCATCCGGGCGCTGACAAAGCTCCTGCCAGTGCTTTTGATTCTGCTGCTCCAGATGCGATCGAGCCACTGCCTAATTTTTGCTTGCTGTTGTTGGAACCGGAAACGGTGGATTTGTTGGAGTTACGGGGGGAACCGCAGAACCGATCGCTTTATGGACGCGATGGGGATGGAAATTGGTTTGTGCGCGAGGTGAATCCTTGAAAAAGAAGTCATTAGTCATTAGTCATTAGTCATTAGTTAATAGTTAACATTCACCAATGCCCAATTCCAAATTTTTAGATGCCGCTGCCGTCGAAGAATTCTTGAATTACTTGATCTTTGAACTGATAAGTGTTAGGAATAGCTAATTGATTATTTTCAACTAAGGCTACATTGCTAGCTTGGTTTAAAGCTTTTGATACTAAGTAGAAATTGTGAGAATTGGGATCAGAAGTTAAGGATATAGGCTGTTGAGTTTGCAAACTTTTGATTTGCTGTTCGAGGGATTCGATCCGATCGACTAAAGAGCGAATTACCACAGCTTCGGAATCCGGCAAACTGCCGTGCTCTAGGGGATTGACGCGAACTCCCGATCGATAGACGATACGGCCGGGAATCCCTACAACAGTACAGTCAGAGGGTACGTCGCGGAGGACGACGGAACCGGCGCCGATGCGAACGTTGTTGCCAATTAGCAGATTGCCGAGTACCTTGGCGCCGGCACCGACTACTACATTTTCGCCGATTGTAGGATGACGCTTGCCAATTTCCTTGCCTGTGCCGCCGAGGGTGACACCTTGGTAAATTAGGGCAAAATCGCCGATAATCGCTGTTTCGCCGATTACAACCCCCATACCGTGGTCAATGAAGACGCTTTTGCCGATCGTTGCTCCTGGGTGAATTTCAATTCCGGTCAAAAAGCGAGCAATGTGGGAAATTAAGCGGGGGATGAATGGAAGTCCCAGTAAGTAAAGCCAGTGTGCGAGGCGGTGCAGCACTAGGGCTTGAAGACCTGGGTAACAAAACAAAACTTCCAGCCAGTTGCGAGCGGCAGGGTCGCGGTCGAAAATTATACTGAAGTCAGCTTTAAGGGTCTTTAGCACTTTCGGAGTTACCAATTTTGGTTAAACACGGCACTTTCGATCTTACATTTTACTTGACTGGGAAAGTTAGCGGTCGATCGGGAAATTGGGAGAGTATTGGAAGACATTTTACAGCACTTTTCAGGTATCTGAGGTATACAGCTCTTGTAGGGACACGGCAGTGCCGTGTCCCTACGCGGATATTGATAGTACCAAACCTGCAATCTGCTCTATTTGCTCCGTCCAACAGCGCTGCTGCGTTTGATTATTCCTGTACTGAGATCGTATAGTTAGACTTGACTCCGGGTTCGACAGTACCTACCCAAATCCTGTAAGTGCCTGCTTGCCAGTCTGAATCTACAATGCTGGCATCTTTATTCTGACCTGCATCGTCTCCGCAGCGCACTGTGTTACCGCTTTGTACGAGTAAGGTTGTGTCTTTGCCTCCGCTGTTGACTTTGATTGTGAGTTTTGAAAAGTTTTGCTGCAAGACTATGATGTGGTCGGGAGTTGGAGTGGCAAAACCCAAACATTTGTTTTTGTGGCGATCGGCATTGGCAATGGCAGATAGAGAGTACGATCCGCCTGTGGAACCTCTCAAAACTGCTGTTGGGGGCTGAAAACCTCGGGATAAAGTTAAAGTGCCGAAATTGGCTGTTTCTGCTAAAACTGGTAGGGCGGCAATCGTGGCGATCGCTACCAAGAGCGTACCGTTTTTGAAATAGGCTTGCGGATTGAACAACATGGCAATAATCCTCCGTCACAACTTAAAATCACAACTCAGAATTTACCCATCGCAGCCCCAAGAATCTGATTTCTGGAGGAAGAGCAATTTTTTTTAAATTTGTTCAAAACCTTCTGGCTTCTGTTCCTTATTTTTATCAGGATAATACCTGTGCGATCGCCATCGCTCGTGCGACTCCGACTTCTGCCACAAGCGCGATCGGCTCACTTCCAAAATTGTACAGTGTCAAGATGCTGAATTTGATCGTGCTGGCTTTAATGTTGACGCTCGCTTCCCTATTGACACAGGTTTTGGTATTATTGCCTGTGGGTTTATCTGGCTGGCTCCACCTTCCTAATTGGCTGAGCTTGACCTTTATTTTATTGGCTATTTCTTGGTGCTTAGAGGATTAGTTATTTATCGATCGTTTCGGCGAAGCCCAATGATCAATTTCCGATCGCCTCTGGTGTAATGATGTATACTTCACAATTGACAATTCAATAATCTAAAATCTAAGATTTGACATCTATCTAAAGTAATGATGCAACGAGAAATTTCTGCGCTCTCTGAATTTCGCTCCTCTGACAAAACCCTGCTGGAAATTCCTAAGAAACAGTCCCGTCCGATACACCGGGCGATCGTGTTAATGCTGGTGGCAACTGGTTTGCTGGGCCTGCACGCTAGTCGGCTGGTGGAATTGCAACTGGTACAAGGAAAGCAAAACCGGGAACGAGCCGAAAATAATCGGGTTCGCCTAGTACCAATGCCGGCAAATCGGGGACACATTGTCGATCGCAAAGGCCAACTGCTAGCAGCGAACAATTTAGCTCGATCGGTATATTTGTGGCCGAAAGAACAAACACCGGAACAGTGGAAAGTGACAGCAGACAAATTAAGTCCGTTGCTAAAAATGCCCGCCAAAGAAATTTTACAAAAAATAAAACAGGTCGATCCTCTATCCTACAGACCGGTGCGGATCAAGCAAGCAATGCCACCAGAGGTGTTTGTGCCGCTAGCAGAACAGGTGGGACAAATGCGGGGAGTGGAAGTGCGGCCCGAAGTGAACCGCTACTATCCCGAAGGCAGTGTGGCGGCTCACGTTCTCGGGTATGTTAGCGAAGCTACCCAAACAGACCTCAAAGATCACCCGGAATATCCGATGGGGATGATTGTCGGTCAGATGGGCATAGAAGCCAGTTCTAACAAGGAGATTGCGGGAGTTTGGGGCGATCGGCTGATCGAGGTAAATGCCCAAAATCAAGAATTGCGACTGATGGGAGAGACACCGCCTAAACCGGGGGAGGCCGTGCAGCTAACGATCGACTTGTCCATGCAAAAAGCCGCCGAAGCAGCGCTGGGAAACAGACGGGGGGCAGTAGTGGCCCTGGATGTGAAAACCGGCGGGGTATTAGTTCTGGCCAGTCACCCGACTTTTGACCCCAATATGTTTACGCGCAAAATCACTAAGGATGAGTGGGCCACTCTTCAAGGTGAGGAAAATCCCTTCTTAAATCGGGTGATGCAAGGTTATCCCCCCGGTAGCACTTTTAAAATTGTGACTTCCGTCGCCGGCATTGAGTCGGGCAAGTTTTCACCGGACTCAATTCTCGGTACTTCGTCTTACATTACTGTGGGAGGAATTAATTTTAACGAACACAGCGGCGGTTACGGCGACATCGGCTTTCGGGAGGCATTGGCTTTCAGCAGCAATACGTTTTTTTATCAAGTGGGGATGAGTACGGGGCCGGAGCAAATTGCTAAGTGGGGACACCGTTTGGGAATTGGCAAGGATACGGATTTGAAGCTTTTGGGGCTAGGCGGGGGCAGTTATGGTCAAATGCCGACGCCGGAGGAGAAGGAGAAAATCTATAAAGAACCTTGGTATGCGGGTGATACGGTAACGATGTCGATCGGTCAGGGGTTGGTGTTGGTGACTCCTTTGGAGGCGGCGGTGATGGTGAGTTCGATCGCCAATGGTGGCTATCGAGTGAAGCCCCATCTTTTGAGTTCTATGACGGGTAAAGCCGAGACTCAACGGGTCAATACGGGGATGAAACCTTCGACAGTTCAGGTGATTAAGGAAGGACTGATCGCGGTGGTTGCCGAGGGTACGGGACAGGGGATGAATGACGGTTCGATTCCGATGACGGCTGGAAAAACAGGGACTTCGGAAGTGATTGGACAAAAAGATCATTCTTTGTTTGTCGCCTTCGGGCCTGCTGAGAAGCCGGAAATTGCGATCGCCGTGGTTGTGGAAAATGGCGGTTTTGGTTCTGTGGCTGCGGCCCCGATCGCCAAAGAGGTGTTTCAAGCTTATTTTGGGAAGCCGAAAAAGGTAGATCAACCAGTTGTGATTAGTCCTTAGTTATGGGGAATTGGGAATTGGGAATTGGGCATTGGGAATTGGGCATTGAGAATTGGGCATTGGGAATTGGGCATTGGGCATAGTTCCTTCTTCCTTCCTTCTTCCCTCTTCCTTCTATCCGTTACATCCGTTACAAAATCCGTTGCCGAACTTCCCTCTTCCCTCTTCCTTCTTCCTTCTTCCTTCTTCCCTCTTCCTTCTTCCTTCTTCCTTCTTCCTTCTTCCTTCGTTCTAACTAATTCAGCCGCATAAATATTGTAGCCTTGCGAATTCCTGCTGTTTCTCCGGTGCTAGTAATTGTGAGCGATCGCAAATGGTCGAAAAGAGGCCTTGCGGAAAGTTCAATTAACCTCAACAACGGGATTTGTTTTTCCCAAATTGCTCTGCTTGAGGGCCAATCTAAATAAAAGTAGCCGTTATTAGATGTTGGTAATGGTTCGATGCTGGTTTGAAAGTCTTGATTGGCGACTAAAGAACCAGTTTCAGCGGCTTTTAGTGCTTCGTCCATTGCTTCTGGTGACGTGGTAAAAATTTCGTATTTACCAACAGTAGCTCGAACTCCTTTTGCTTCGGTTTCGATCGCACTTTTGCGCTTGTTTTCGCTACCATAATTTGGGTTAGTTGTCAACTGCGTCCAAGCGGCAATTTTTTGGTTTCTGAGAGTGAAACTGCCGATGCTGTATTCTTTGCTGCGAGCAATTTCGTCGAGGCGGGCGATCGCCTTTTGGGAATCAGCAGATGTTTCGGCGGCAAAAATCCAGTCGCTACTGTTTGACAAACCTGGAATCATTGCTAAAGCGTATTCTCCTTTTACCCAGTTGAATATATCCTGCGGTAAGTTGAGACCCCAAGCTGTCTGAATATCTGCCAAAGTGCGATCGGCTAATTTTGACACTTCTGGATTTGTGCTAACCGTCGATGATAAATCAGTCCAAAAATTGTTTAAATCGGTACTGGCGACGGCGAAAGGGCTAGCTGAGGGAATGTATTGCAAGGCTTGTACAGGTTCGGAGAGTTTGGGAATTGTTGTGTTTTCCGACGATGTCACTAAAGCAGTTTCAGCGACTAATCCCCGTCGATTGACTCCGACAGCAACTCCTAGGGAATTTAGGGAAACTTGCGGATTCTTCTCTATTTCTGGCTGTGGGATATTCACAAATCCTAAAGCGATTCTGCCTTGAGTTAACTGTTGTAAGGCTTTTTGATATTCGGGACTATTATTTAGATTGAGATTTGCGACTTCGAGATGATCAATTGCATCTCGTAGCACTTTCGGATCGTTGGCAAATAAGACGAAGTTGTGGTTATTTTTTAAATCGTAACTGTCACCGATCAATGCGGTAGCGAAGTTGGATGGTAAATTTGAACTTGGCAGATTTAGTCGATTTAATGGTGAGATAGATTGAGACTTTTGATTAATTGTTGGTAATTCTTTGTAGGTTAGTTGGATGCCTTTATATTGTTCAGATTTTACTAATTTAGTAGTAGTAGATTGTTTTTTCCAGTAGGAATCGAGAAATTGCTGACTGCGATCGCTATTTCGCGAAGAAAGTGCTAGCAGAAACCCGGTTTGTTGTCCGTTGTTGCGATCGCGATCGATATCTGGTGTTGCGATCGCAAAGGTAATTTCGTCACCGATCCAAGGTTGGATATCTCTACTGTAATCCAGGTTGGTATTGGCGAGGAGGCTTTTTTTGATTTGTTCAAATTCAGCGTGCGATCGACTTCTTTCTGCGGGAGTGGCGAAAACTTGGCGTAGGGCTTCGATGCGATCGGGATTTACCAGCATTGACACTAACAAAGGTGCTTGTTTCGAGACAAACACAGCCGCAGCCGGAGTATTTGTAGGCCCGCCGTTGAGCAAATTGAGGGGAGTTTGAGTTGTCAGCCAGTAAAAACCACCTGCACTCAACGCTAACAGTGCGAAGACACCGACAACTAGGAAAGAAAAGAACGATCGCAACTTCATCGGCAAATGACAAATTACCACAACATCTGATTATACACCCAGAACCCCGACTTCTTAAATAAGTAGGGATTCTGGGTGTATGATTAATTTTTAAGTCGATCGTTCTGGGAATCTAGCCATCAGATTTTCTAGGGATAATTGAGGCAATTCCGACAGTAGTAATGACAAGTTTTCTGGGGATAATCCGAGCAAATTGGGGATAAGAGTAACCGGGAGTTCTGATTCTGATTGTCCTGATTTACTGAAGCGGTTGTTCAAAACACTTGCCGCTAGCAAATTTAGGACTGGTTGGCGATCGACTTGTGCGATCGGCAGCATAGACAATTGCACCAATAACATCGTAAACTCCGCAGTAGGCAAAGTCGATATCGGGCGTATAAAAGTGAGAGTTAGGGGGTCTAACTCCCCAAATCTAACCTGCAAGAAACTCTCTATAATCAACCGTTGTCCTTGTCCTATTCCTTGCTCTATTCCTTGTTCTATTCCTTTTTGTTCTGCTTCTTGTAAATGTTGTTGAAAAAGGGGTACGATCGCCATAACTAACTCCTGATCTTCATCATCCCCTGCGGGATTAGTTGGTGTGTTCGCTTGCAAATTTTCCTGCAAGATGTAAAGTAATTGTAGCGCATTAGCTCGGATTGAAGCATCAATAGGAAATGCAGTTAATTCCGCGATCGCCCCTTGCTGCACTCGCCCCCTACCCAACATCCGCAACCACATAGTCTCAGGAGTCTTCGGTAGCTGGTGAATAGCAATTAAGCCAACTCTCCAAGCCTCCAATAAAAAATAAACTCCCTTTCCCCAGGCCTCAGACGCTTCAGGAGTCCGAAAACCCAAACTGTTTAATAAAAGTTCCGAAGCAGTCGGAGTTAGAATCCACAACATGGGTAATTGTCTTTCCTCCAAACGTCTGTCTTCTCGATTAGCCCGCCGTCCCTGTTCAGCCCTAATGTTTAATAATTTTACCACACAGCTAAAAATTCCTTCAGCAGTCACCGGATTACGAAACGGTTCAATTATCGCAGGTGTTGCAGCCATTTTACCTAACAAACCCAAACTTTGGACATATTCCTCCTCAAAAGAAGTGGGTTAAAACCAAACATCAATTTCTCTAACTTCAGCAGTGACATCTTTGCTGGTTTCTACTTTTCCAAGAGGCGACAATAACTCTTGTAAGTATTCTTTCGCAGATTGATCGTGGGGAAACTTAGTCATCCGATTTTTTATTTTAGATTTTAAAAGTATAGCATCCGTTGCCGAACCTCTTTACCAATAGCAGCCTCGCGCATCAGAAAAATCAGCATTCAGCATGGCAGACTCATCAAATATAGCATCAGTTACATCCGCCTTTCTAAACGAAGTCACCGACAACTTTTCTATCTCTTCAACAGCTATAAAAAACCCGATCGCAGTTAAGCCAAGTATTACCCCAGAAACCAAAATTAAGACAATTCCCCTAATCGCATCTCCCCCAAAAACTGTCACAATACCACTAACGCCGATCGCACCAGCAGCCCCAGCCACCGCCCCAGCCACAATCCCCGCGTCAGCCCTAGTCGCCGCAATCGCAGTCGCAGCCACCGCCACCACCGCCACCGCACCCGCATCCGCACCCCCAATCAGCCCCGTCAAAGCCCCAGCCAGAGTGACACTCACCGCAGTCACCCCAGCCCTAGCAAGTAGGGGCGGTGCCCCCGTGCCCGCCCTGCGGCTTTGTCCCATTCGAGCACCCTGAAAATTTGCCCCCCTCAAAATTGCCCCAGTGAAATTGCAGCCTCTGATGTCACAACCGCTGAAATTCGCCCCTGACAAATCCAGGCCTTTAAAAGAGCGATTTCGCAAGTTTTGGTTAGAAAAATTGAGATTTCCAGATTGAGTCATTCGATTTTAGATTATAGATTTTAGATTGTAGATCAACTTACCGAGATTAGCATTCTCACGCATCCCGTAGAGGCAAATTTGTCAACAGTTTTAAAGGATATAGACAATTTAAATAAACTAATGTGTTGTACCATTCTCAACAAGCCTTTTATGAACAGGCTTTCCGGCCTGTTCCACAAGAAAATTTATCTTTTGTGGAACAAGCCGAAAAGCCTGTTGCTAACAATGGTACAATATCTCATATAAATCCGCTCCCACTACAAAAAATATCTAAAAATTGACAATAGTGTCAGATTTGAGATTAACAAACCAAGGCCATTTAAAATAAAACCTGTGGTTTATACCGAGTTTTCATGTCAGTCATCTCCGAATCCCCATTTTCCCCTGAAGAAATTGCCTCCGAAGGCATTAAACCCGAAGAATACGAAGACATTGTGCGGCGTCTCAACCGCCATCCCAACAAAGCAGAATTGGGAATGTTCGGCGTCATGTGGAGCGAACACTGCTGTTACAAAAATTCGCGGCCACTATTAAAACAGTTTCCCACAGAAGGCGATCGCATTCTCGTCGGCCCCGGAGAAAATGCTGGCGTTATAGACTTAGGAAACGGATTGCAATTAGCCTTCAAAATTGAATCCCACAATCACCCGTCAGCAGTCGAACCATTCCAAGGTGCCGCAACTGGAGTCGGGGGAATTCTGCGCGATATCTTCACAATGGGTGCACGCCCGATCGCACTTTTGAATTCCCTACGTTTCGGAAACCTAGACGATGCCAAAACTCAAAGGTTATTCAAAGGAGTAGTATCGGGAATTTCCCATTACGGAAACTGCATCGGCGTACCCACAGTTGGCGGCGAAGTGTACTTCGATCCTGCCTATTCAGAAAACCCATTAGTTAACGTCATGGCCTTGGGTTTAATGGAAACCCAAGAAATAGTTAAATCCGGCGCATCCGGCATCGGAAATCCCGTGCTTTATGTCGGTTCAACTACTGGCAGAGATGGCATGGGCGGCGCAAGTTTTGCCAGTGCAGAATTGACCGACAAATCAATGGACGATCGCCCTGCGGTACAAGTAGGAGATCCGTTCCTAGAAAAGTCATTAATTGAAGCTTGTTTAGAAGCATTCAAAACTGGTGCAGTCGTCGCCGCCCAAGACATGGGTGCAGCCGGCATTACCTGTTCCACATCAGAAATGGCAGCCAAAGGTGGAGTCGGAATTGAGTTCGATTTAGACAAAGTTCCCGTGCGGGAAAGTGGGATGATTCCCTACGAATACCTGCTTTCAGAATCCCAGGAACGGATGTTATTTGTTGCCCAGAAAGGACGGGAACAGGAATTGATTGATATTTTTCATCGCTGGGGATTGCAGGCTGTAGTCGCGGGTACAGTGATCGAAGAGCCGATCGTCCGCATTCTCTTTAAAGGCGAAATCGCAGCCGAAATTACCGCCACGGCTTTAGCAGATAATACGCCAATTTATCATCGAGAATTATTGACAGAACCACCAGAATATGCTAGAAAAGCTTGGGAATGGACGGCGGATTCGTTGCCAGAATGTACAGTTGCAGGTATCGAAATTGATGGTAGTGTGCAAAATTGGAATCAGATTTTGCTGCAACTTTTAGATACTCCCACCATCGCTTCTAAACGCTGGGTTTATCGTCAATACGACCATCAAGTGCAAAATAATACAGTTTTTTTACCCGGTGGTGCTGATGCTGCTGTGGTTCGATTGCGGCCTCTGGAACCTTGTCAAGCTTCTGTTGTTAAGACAGCCCTAGAAGTAGAAGAAGCTGCTTCTCAAACTTCGGAAAGCAAACAGGAAGAAGAAGCAATTCTTCTATTCAAAAAGGCACAAGGTAGAGAAACTCCCGAAGATTCCCTACCGCTGAATCAGGAAGGACAGAAAGTCATGATTCCCGGAGTTGCGGCCACGGTTGATTGCAATTCTCGCTACGTTTATCTCGATCCTTACGAAGGTGCAAAAGCCGTCGTAGCAGAAGCCGCCAGAAACTTAAGTTGTGTGGGTGCGGAACCGATCGCAGTTACGGACAATCTGAATTTTGGCAGTCCCGAAAAACCCATCGGATATTGGCAGTTAGCATCAGCTTGTCGCGGGATTGCGGATGCTTGTCGGGAGTTGAAAACTCCTGTGACTGGCGGGAATGTTTCTCTGTATAATGAAACCATAGATTCTGATGGCAATCCTCAACCGATTTATCCCACTCCAGTCATCGGAATGGTGGGATTGATTCCAGATTTGACGAAGATTTGCGGCCAAGGTTGGCAAAAGAAAGGCGATTTAATTTATGTGTTGGGAATTGGGGAAAATAGTCAAGATGAATTGACCTTTTTTCAATCTGCCAATTCTGAGTTGAAGACTGAAACCCCCAAACTTCCGGCTTTTGCTACTCTCGGAGGTTCGGAATATTTAGCAGCAATTCACGGGATTGTTGCGGGGAAACCACCAATGATCGATTTTGATTTGGAACGGAAAGTGCAATCAGTTTGTCGTGATGGAATTCGCCAAGGTTGGGTATGTTCCGCCCACGATGCTGCGGAAGGTGGAATTGCGATCGCCCTCGCGGAATCCTGCATCTCTGGTAAACTGGGTGCGGAAATTCAGATTGGTTTCAATTCGGCAAATGTCGGGCGCTGGGATGAAGTTTTGTTTGGTGAAATGGGCAATTGTATTGTTGTTTCAGTCGCACCGAAAAATCAAGGAGTTTGGGAAGCTTATCTGCAAGAATATTTGGCTAAGATGTGGCATAAAATCGGTGTAGTTGGGGGTGCTGATTCGCCTTTGCGGGTGGTAAGTGCGGATAATCTGGGGTTGATTGAGGTGGGGATGGGTGATATGGGCGATCGGTTCTATAATGCGATCGAGCGTCGAATTGGATCTGTCTAATTTCGAGCGATAGAAACAAAAAACTAAGAGCGATCGTCAGTAAAATTCCAGACCCTGATGATAAAATCGAGATAGCGGTCGTTATCTCGATTTCCCACCATGACATTCATCAACCCCAAAACCGATTACGCCTTCAAAAAAATCTTTGCTTCCAAAGATAGCAAAGGCATTCTCATCAGCTTTCTCAACGCCACGATTTACGAGGGAAATCCTACCATTGCAGACTTAGAAATTATCGATCCTAATTTACCGCCCAAGATAGCAGGCTTAAAAGACTCTTCTTTAGATGTCAAAGCCCAACTCGCCGACGGAACACTGATTATTATTGAAATTCAAGTATTAAATTTTGAATCTCCTAAAAATAGAGTTTTGTACAATGCTAATAAAACTTACGCATCTCAATTACAGAAAGGACAAGGCTACCGAATGTTGAAACCTGTAATTGCACTAACGATTACAGATTTCGAGATGTTTGAAAATAGCGATCGGCTAATTTCTCGGTTTGTTTACAAAGAAACAACAACAAATATTGAATATTTCGACAATCACATTGAGTTAGTATTCGTCGAACTCCCAAAATTTACCAAAGAATTGTCAGAAATAGAAACCCTGACCGATAAATGGATTTATTTCATGAAATATGCCAATATGCTGACACAAGTACCGCAAACAATGGATGTTGTGCCAGAGATTCATCAAGCCTTTGACATAGCAAACCAAGTTAATTTAAACCCTGGCGAACTAGAAGCCCTCGAACGGCAAGAACTGTTTATTTACGACCAACAAGGAATTATAATCAAAGCCAATCGGGAAGGTCGAGAAGAAGGTCGGGAAGAAGGTCGAGAAGAAGGTCGAGAAGAAGCAATGCAGGCGGTGGCGCGACAGTTACTCGATCGCCTCAATGACGAAACTATCAGTCAAACAACGGGACTGAGTATCGAAGAGATCCGGAATTTGCGATCGGAGAGAACTTCGCCGTAGGGTGCGTCGCACAGAACCCCGACTTCTTGCAAAATTTACGATTTTTACAAAAATCTATGACAGAAGTCGGGGTTCTTAGATACTATATAATATAAATAATATCATTCATAAAATAAATGATTTGCTGTATCAATCCCAACTGCGAAAAGCCTGAAAACCCAGACGGGCATACATATTGCATCGATTGTGGTGTCAAACTCGTTCCCATCCTGCGAAGCCGTTACCGCATGATAGGATTCCTCGGTAAAGGCGGTTTCGGCAGAACCTATTTAGCAGAAGATATTGACAAACTAAATCTACCCTGTGTCGTTAAACAATTAGCACCAAATGTCCAGGGAACTTGGGCGATTAACAAAGCGGTAGAATTATTTCAGCTAGAAGCTAGACAACTGCAACAGCTAGGACAACATCCCCAAATTCCATCACTAGATGCCTATTTTGAACAAGACAACTATTTGTATCTCGTACAGCAGTTTGTCGATGGTGATAATTTGTTAAAGCTTTTCCAAAATCGGGGAATTTGGCAAGAAAAGCAAGTTAAGCAACTATTACTCGAACTCTTACCTGTTCTCAAGTTTATTCACGAACAAAAAATCATTCACCGAGATATCAAGCCTGAGAATATTATGCGCCGTCGCAGTGACGGTTTGTTAGTGCTCATTGATTTCGGAGTTTCTAAAGGCTTGTCGGGAACAGTGATGTCGAGACTGGGAACGCAAATTGGTTCGGATAGTTATGCACCGCTTGAACAAATGAAAGGGGGTGAAGCTTATCCTGCCAGCGATTTGTTTAGCTTAGGGGCGACGGCTTTTCATCTACTGACGGAGGTATATCCTTTTAATTTGTGGGTGGAACATGGTTATAGTTGGACTGCAAATTGGCAGCAACATTTGAAAATTCCCATAGACAATGGATTGGCATTAATTCTTTCTAAGTTGTTGGCAAAAGATATCCAGCGGCGCTATCAATCAGCAGAGGAAGTGCTCAAAGATTTTCAACGTCAGTCAATACCAACTTTTGCGCCGACACCAACTTTTGCGCCGATACCAACTTTTGCGCCGATATTAACTCCTGCGCCAATATCAACTCCTACGCTGACTTTACAAAGGTTTGACTTTGAAGTGGTGACAGTTAATGCACGGGGTAATATAACTAACCGTCAACGCCATCAAGCACAATTTATTAGTGAAAAATTAGGTAGCGGTGCAATCTTAGACATGGTAGCAATTCCAGGTGGCAGTTTCAAGATGGGTTCCCCCAGTACGGAAACAGGACGAAGTAACAATGAAGGACTACAGCATAATGTGAATATCTCTCCTTTTTTTATGGGTAAATATGAAGTCACTCAAGAACAATACCAAGCAGTGATGGGAAACAACCCATCTGATTTCAAAGGTGCGAAACGTCCAGTAGAAAATGTAAATTGGGATGACGCTGTGAAATTCTGCCAAAAACTTTCTGAAAAAACAGGGAAGACTTATCGCTTACCATCGGAAGCGGAATGGGAATATGCTTGTCGCGCGGGAACTACAACACCTTTCTATTTTGGTGACACAATTACGCCAGATTTAGTTAATTATCACGGCAATAATCCCTACGGTGCTGCACCGAGGGGACTTTATCGTGAACAAACAACCGATGTGGGGAGTTTTCCACCCAATGCTTTTGGTTTATACGATATGCACGGCAATGTTTACGAATGGTGCAGCGATAAATGGCACGATAATTATAGTGGCGCACCGACTGACGGAAGTTCTTGGGAAACTGGTGGATCAGAATACCGAGTGCAGCGTGGCGGTTCCTGGAGCAGCCATGCGGTCTATTGCCGTAGTGCCTGTCGTAACTACAACTCGGCGGACCACAGGTGGAGGTACAGGGGTTTTCGCGTAGCGGTAGCGTCGGTTTATTCCTTGTCCTAGTTTTCCCCGCGAGTGGTAGGGTGCGTCGCCCGCAACAATCTACAAATCAAATCGACAATCTCACAGCGACGCACCACGCAATAGTAAGGTGCGTCGCCATCTAAAATCTGCAAATTCCATCAAAAATCTGACAGCGACGCACCCTACAAATTAGCACTGTAGCGGTTGAAACCGCATCTACACAGACAAAACCCGCCTGGGCGGGTTGAATTTCAACTATATCTTCTCTTCTTCCCAACCCAAAATTATGACAAATTTACAAACGTTTGATTTTGAAACAGTTACAGTTGATGTCCAGGGTAATATAACTAAACGTAAAGGCAATCAAGCACAATTTATGAGTGAAGATTTAGGTGGCGGTGCAAGCTTAGAAATGATAGCAATCCCTGGAGGCAGTTTCGTTATGGGTTCCCCCAATACCGAAGCACAACAAGAAAATAATGAACGTCAGCAGCACAAAGTTAACATCTCTCCTTTTTTTATGGGCAAATATGAAGTCACTCAAGAACAATACCAAGCGGTGATGGAAAATAATCCATCTAATTTCATAGGCACGAAACGTCCTGTAGAAAAAGTAAGTTGGAATGATGCTGTGGAATTCTGCGAGAAACTTTCTCAGAAAACAGGCAAGACTTATCGCTTACCTTCAGAATCTGAATGGGAATATGCTTGTCGCGCGGGAACTAAAACACCTTTTCACTTTGGCGAAACAATTACCCCAGATTTAGTCAATTATAATGGCTATCCCTACGGTTCTGCACAATGGGGACTTGATCGCAAACAAACAACGGATGTCGGAAGTTTTCCACCGAATGCTTTTGGACTTTACGATATGCACGGGAATGTTAATGAGTGGTGCAGCGATAGCGTGAATTTTAACTACAATGGCGCACCAAATGACGGAAGTTCTTGGGAAACTGGCTATGAATTGAGGGTTTTTCGTGGCGGTTCCTGGAAATGTAATGCGGTGAATTGTCGCAGTGCCTATCGCGCCGGGTATGGTGCGGGCCACAACTTCTCGAACACGGGTTTTCGCGTTGCTCTTGTTTCTGGGTAGTCTCACTTGTAGGTGCGTCGCCATCTCAAATCTGTAAATAACATCAAAAATTTCACAGCGACGCACCCTACAAAAACGGAAATCTCCCAAACCTGGTTTATAATTGAAATATGCCCAAGTCGCACATCAGGAAGGACAAAAAATATGACCCTCAATCTTCCTCTTCCCGATTCAATTCAAAATTTTCTTAACGAACAAGTGGCAATCAAAGGCTACAATAATGCAGCGGAATACATCTTGCACCTAATTCGCCAAGAACAAGCAAGAACTGCGCGGGTTGAGTCGTTATTATTGGCTGGTTTGGATAGTGGCAATTCTATAGAGATTACCGATGATTGGTGGGAGCAAAAACGCGCTCAGTTGGTGCATTGACTAGGCGGTCACAACCGCGTCTACACAAGCAAAAATCGCAAGAATTTTCAATTTTTAGACCCGGCGGTTGAAACCGCGTCTACACAGACGAAACCCGCCGACGCGGGTTGAATTTATTCAGTCCGCGCAGGCGGACTTTGTTTGTATAGCTGCGGTTTCAACCGCCGATTGATTTTGTAGAATAGGAAAATTTTTCAGGCTGCAAAATCTCCATCCCACGGTTCACTCCTGTCATAGTTATCCTTAAATTCAGCAACAGTCAACTTGAGTTCTTCTGATGCTGGCGGTGGGTTATCCCATAAATTTTTTGAACTTGCACTTTGTTTCTGGGCTGTTGCCTTTGAAAGTTGAGATTCTCCCGGAGCACCGAAACTTTCTGGCAACAACTGGTAGTCGCGCTGTAAAATTAGAAAGATCAGGACGATCTGCAAAATAATTACGACTGTTAACAGCAGAGTTTCCATATTTTATGCTAGTAATTGTAGTTGTAAAGACTTTATATGGTCGCACATATTTCCATGATGATATAGTATGTCAATCTTACGGAAAAGTCAAGAGCGATCGCACTTAAATTCTAATATTTGAAAAAACCCATAAAGCCTAGCGATTCCCTACAGAATCGCCATTAATTCCCTTAACCGATCGCAAATCCTGTATATTGCCTAAGCAAAGGTTCATGAAATGCTAAAACTATATCTTCTTTCGGAACACCTAACTTAACCAACTCATCAGCTATCCCAATTTCAGTCCCATCGTGCTCTATCCAAATCTTGCCGTCTTTGATGTCTAAATGGAAGAGACAACCATACCTGCGATCGCGATTTTTCCAACCTGCATATACCAATTGATAATGATCGCGATCGGTATCAAAGATTGTTTGTCTGTCCACGTCGGGATCTGGAGTACCCAAATTAGCATACTCCTCCAATAATTGTTGAATGTATTTTCGGTAATTTTCTAATTTGTTTTCTATTGCACAATCACCTATTTCTTATTTCTTCAGTCCCCCTCTGCTGGGACTTTGTTTCTGTAGAAGCTATTTGAATCGCCGAATGAATCGCCGATCGCCCTTAATCAACGCTACTATCAGAAATGTGGGCGATCGATACTACAATGCCATTAAACGCCCCACAGCCCCTGACAGAATGCCAAACAACTTGAAATTAATCTCCGATCCGTGGCAAGATTAAGGGATTGTTAAGTTATGCGACACTTTCGCAGACAAAACTTCCCGCAGAAACTGTCCCGCTAACCAACCGTTCCCATTAGGAGCCCACCCATCTATGATTCCCAACCATTCCTTCGCGGCTGACGAGTATTCTAGCAAACCCGATAAGCCCGAAGAAGCTTGCGGCGTTTTCGGTATCTACGCACCGGGTGAAGATGTCGCCAAGTTGACCTATTTTGGACTGTATGCCTTGCAGCACCGAGGTCAGGAATCCGCAGGGATTGCCACCTTTGACGGTGACAAAGTATACCTGCACAAAGAGATGGGACTGGTTTCCCAAGTCTTTAATGAATCCAGTTTAGGTCACTTGCCTGGTAACTTAGCCGTAGGTCACACTCGCTACTCTACTACGGGCTCGTCGCGCGTCGTTAACGCTCAACCTGTGGTTGTCGAAACTCGTTTGGGAAGTCTGGCTCTAGCACATAACGGGAATCTTGTCAACACCAAAGAATTGCGGGAAAAATTGTTGGCTCGGAAGTGCGAGTTTGTCAGCACTACAGATTCAGAGGCGATCGCAGTGGCGATCGGCTACGAGGTAAACAAGGGCAAAGATTGGCTCGAAGCAGCCATCAGCGCCTTTGCGATGTGCCAAGGAGCCTTTAGTTTGACGATCGCCACCCCAGCAGGTGTTATGGGCGTCCGCGACCCCTACGGAGTCCGCCCGCTGGTAATCGGAACTCTCCCCACAACTCCGGTACGCTACGTTTTGGCATCGGAAACTTGCGCCTTGGATATTATCGGTGCTGATTTTTTGCGGGATGTAGAACCAGGAGAATTAGTTTGGATTACAGAGGAAGGCATGGCTTCCTTCCACTGGAGTCAGCAACAAAAACGCAAACTTTGCATCTTTGAAATGATCTATTTTGCTCGGCCAGATAGCATCATGGAAGGTGAAAATTTGTACAGCTATCGACTACGGATCGGACGTTACTTGGCCGCCGAATCTCCGATTGATGCTGATATAGTTATTGGTGTTCCCGATTCTGGCATCCCAGCGGCGATCGGCTTTTCTCAAGCTTCTGGCATTCCCTACGCCGAAGGATTGATTAAAAATCGCTACGTCGGACGCACTTTTATTCAGCCGACTCAGGCAATGCGGGAGTCAGGAATCCGCATGAAACTCAACCCTCTGCGAGACGTGTTGGAAGGGAAACGGGTAATTATTATCGATGATTCGATCGTTCGTGGCACTACCAGCCGCAAAATCGTCAAAGCTTTGCGGGATGCTGGCGCTACCGCAGTGCACATGAGAATTTCCTCGCCGCCGGTGACTCATCCGTGTTTCTACGGCATCGACACTGACAATCAAGATCAATTGATTGCCGCTACTAAGTCAGTCGCCGAAATCGCCGCTCAAATTGAGGTGGATTCTTTGGCTTTCTTGAGTTGGGATGGAATGCTAAGGGCGACTAACGAAGACCCGAACAGTTTTTGTTCGGCTTGTTTCACCGGCGATTATCCGATCGAGATTCCAGAATTGGTAAAACGAGCCAAGCTAATTTTAGAGAAAGCTGCAACTTAAGGGAAGGAAGTATTGTAGGGTGCGTCAGCCCGCAACGTTTCCCTTGCCTAATAAGCTGATCGAGCTGACGCACCCTACAGGCTGTTAGCTGTTAGCTGTTGATAGTTCTCATATCGCTTTCCGTTGCATCGGTATTGTCCAAACAGCGAACAGTCAACAGTCAACAGCGAACAGTCAACAGCGAACAGTCAACAGTCAACAATGCCCAATTCCCCAACTCATTGTCAGAGTGTGTGTAGAAATGTTACATTAACTTAGCTCTCCTATTTGCAGCCTGGAAGCTTTGCCTCCAAAACTGCATTCTCAGATCGAAGTCGCATTTCGCACCAACAACGGACACATGAGGTTTTTTCAGATAACAGGGTTGATCGCACTAATTTTTCCCACAAAAGTATTCTACAAGCCAACTTGCTTGAGAATTTCGGGCGGGCTATTCATGCGAACTAAAGAACTTTAGAAACCCTTGCAGAGTAAAAAATATGGCTCCTTGCGAGCCCAAAGTGACTGTTACAAGGCGGAATGCGGTTTCTCAAAGTCAGCTTAAATCGGAAACTTCGTGCAATCAAACACTGTTCTCAATCAGCCGAGCCCTCAAAGCTCATCCTCTCGTACAAAAGAGTTACCTTTTACTCTTGGTGATCTCAAAGCAGCGATTCCAGCCCATTGTTTTGAACCCTCAGTTGGGAAATCCCTAGCTTACTTCTTTTTGGATCTTGGGATAATCGCAGGTTTATATGCGATCGCCTACACCCTTGATTCCTGGCTTTTTTACCCAATTTTCTGGTTGATGCAGGGAACCATGTTTTGGGCATTATTCGTAGTCGGACACGACTGTGGACATGGTTCTTTCTCCAAGAAAAAATGGCTTAACAACCTGATCGGACACCTTTCCCACGCCCCAATTTTCGTCCCCTTCCACGGTTGGCGGATCAGCCACAGAACCCACCACGCCAACACAGGTAGCTTGGATAATGACGAAAGCTGGTATCCGGTTTCGGAAACCAAATACAACGAAATGGCCTGGTATGAGAAGCTAGGACGTTTCTATTTGATGTTATTTGCCTATCCAATTTATCTGTTTCGTCGATCGCCCGATCGCGAAGGTTCTCACTTCATGCCCGGTAGCCCGATTTTCCGTCCTTCCGAAAAATGGGATGTGTTGACGAGTTCTGCATCCTTAGTCGCAATGCTAGCCTTTTTAGGTGTCCTAACCTATCAATTTGGTTGGCTATTTTTGCTGAAATTCTACTTGGTTCCCTACGTCGTATTTGTGATGTGGCTGGATTTGGTAACATTCCTGCACCACACAGAATCCGATATTCCGTGGTATCGCGGAAATGACTGGAATTTCCTCAAAGGTGCATTATCGACGATCGATCGCGATTATGGCATCATCAACTCCATCCATCACGACATCGGTACCCACGTCGCCCACCACATTTTCTTGAGCATCCCCCACTATCACTTGAAAGAAGCAACGGAAGCCATCAAGCCAGTATTGGGCGATTATTATCGCAAATCAACCGATCCAATTTGGAAGAGCTTTATTCGCTCTTACTGGGATTGTCACTTTGTTTCCGATACAGGCTCTGGAGTTTACTACGAATCGCGCAACACTCGGCGATCGGCCCAAGCTAAGTAATATTAAGTCTGATGACTTTATTAAATCCCCGACTTCTTAAAGAAGTCGGGGATTTTGAAATTTTGTTGATTTAACCTGAGATGTTACATCATTGTTATATCAATTCCGGCTGTTATGAAGTACAGTAGCAACAATTAGCAAACCAATTTCTTAAATGTTGAGGATTCATTAAGTTCAGG